>Ga0326728_10000765_pt1 | contig 121928 bp, 94 predicted proteins | sample MB3enrmetagenome_FD_207602 | JGI IMG/M metagenome (GOLD analysis project Ga0326728, IMG submission 207602) | Lab enriched peat soil microbial communities from McLean, Ithaca, NY, United States - MB31MN | ecosystem: Environmental > Terrestrial > Soil > Wetlands > Peat | place: USA: New York... | reverse complement strand
CCGCTCGTTCTCGATCTCGAAGCCGAGCACGATACCGACCACGTGATTGCCGTCTACCGCGATTCCAATTCCAAAGACGGACACTGGGGCGCGGTCGCCAAATCGAACTACACCGGATGCCGCTATCGCGAGCCGGTCTATCGTTCGCTGCGCGAATTGGCGATGAGTTATTTCGACACCTACTTCAATCTGCGGGGAGAGCGAACGCTACGGACTTTTTCCCGGCCCGTCCACATGCGCCGTTTCGATCCTCTCCACTGGATGACCACGGATCAGCCCGTCTGGTTCGTGGCGGAATATCTGTTGACGATTTCTCACTATTCGCTGATCACGCGCGCCCAGGCGAAGCGGCTGCATCGCCTTGATGGGCGGTCGTTCCGCGCCGGGTGTTTGGAGCGGGCCGAGCCGAAACCTTAACCACAGGGAGCACAGCGGTGCACAGGGGAACCTGTGTTTGTGAGCAACCTTATTGTTCGGTTGATGCATATGTCTGTTATGCGTTCTTGTTTCGGACTCATCTTCGCCTTTGTTCTGTGGGCGAGCTGCGCTTTCGGTCAGGATTCAGCTCCGATTTCGACTTCAACTTCAACCCCTGCCGCAAAACCAGCAACGCAGGTTTCGCCATCCGTCGATCTGAAGCCCGTCGATCTGAAGCCCGATGCCACCGGCGCCGTCCCTCCCGAACAGATTCGGGAACTTATGCTTCGTGCCGAAGAAAAGGAACTGCAAAACGAAAAGCAAGAGCGCGACTACACCTACATCGAACGCGAAGAGGACCACAAACTCGATGGTCATGGCGGGGTAAAACAAATCGAATCCCGCACCTCAGAGATCCTTGAGATTTATGGGGAGCAAGTAGAGCGGCTGACCGCCAAGGATGACAAACCGCTGTCGGCCGGCGAGGCGAAAAAAGAAGACGACAAAATTCAGAAAATCATCGACAAGCGCAAGAACGAATCCGAAGACGACCGCCGCAAACGGTTGGAGCATGAAGAGAAGAGCCGCGAAGAGGATCGCAAATTTGTTCTCGAGATCGCCGACGCGTTCAACTTCCGGCTGATCGGCTCCGAAGTGCTCGACGGGCGCGATACCTGGGTGCTTGAGGGCGAACCTCGACCGGGCTACGAACCCAGGAACCGTGGGGCCAAGATGCTCAGCAAGTTCAAAGGCCGTGTCTGGATCGACAAGTCCGAGGCGCAATGGATGAAGCTCGACATCGGCGCCATCGACACCATCTCGGTCGGCTTCGTACTCGCCAGGATCCACAAAGGCACGCGTGTTCTGGTTGAGGTGACTAAGGTGAACGATGAGGTTTGGCTGCCCAAACACGTTCAGTTCCACCTCGACGCGCGAGTTGCGCTGTTCAAGAGCTACGATGAAGATGTCGAGCTGACTTTCCACGACTACAAGAAATTCCGTACGGATACTAGAATCACCGTCATTGGCGAGCAGCCGTGACGGCCACTCGCTGCGCCGAGTCGACGCAGCGTTAGCCAAGGTGACCTGGAAGCGCCTGATCCCATATCCTTGTTATAGGCCGCCGAACTGTTGCATGCTCCAAGGCCGTTAAGTCACTCATCAAACCATCGTGGACCTGCCCGCCAAAATCCGCACCCTGCCCGCTTCCCCCGGCGTCTACCTCTACAAGAATGCCGAAGGCGACGTCATTTACGTTGGCAAAGCCAAGAACCTGCGTTCGCGCGTCTCTTCTTACTTTCACGAAGGCCGCTCGGAGGACGCGAAGACCGGCACGCTAGTCCGCGAGGCCGTCGACGTCGAGTACATCGTCGTCGCCAATAACAAAGAAGCGCTCGCCCTCGAGAACCACCTCATCAAGCAGAAGAAACCGCGCTTCAACATCCTGCTGCGCGACGATAAGACTTACCCCTACGTGAAGCTCACCCTAGCCGAACCCTTCCCGCGCGTGTACGTGACGCGCCGCCTGCGCAAGGACGGCAGCGCCTACTACGGCCCGTACTTCCCCACCAATCTCGCCTATCGCATCGTCGACCTCATTCATCGGCACTTCCTGGTCCCATCCTGCAAAGTCGATCTAACCCGCAACCATCCGCGCCCGTGCCTGCAGTTCTACATCAAGCGTTGCCTCGGTCCGTGTGTGAAGGAGCTGACCACACCCGAGATCTACGCCGAAGCCGTGCGCGACGTAAAGCTCTTCCTCGAAGGCCGCCAAACCGACCTGGTCAAGTCTCTGCGCGAGCGCATGTCGGAAGCCGCCGAAGCGCAAGAGTTCGAGCGCGCCGCCCGCTATCGCGACCTGATCTCCACCGTCGAGCAGTTGCAGGAGAAGCAGCGCATCGCCGCCGCCGAAGGCGACGACGCCGACGTCTTCGGCTATCACTACGAGAATCAAATGCTGGCCGTGAACCTCTTCCACATGCGAGGAGGAAAAGTCCAGGACCGCCGGGAATTTTTCTGGGAAGACCTGCCTGAGTTCGCGTGGACCCGTGTCTCCGACACGGGCATGGCGGGGCAGAGCCCCGCCGCCACACCAGAATTCCATCCCGGAGAATTCTTCTCCGCCCTAGTCAAGCAGCTCTATCTAGCGCAGCCCTATGTGCCGCGCAACATCTACGTTCCCGTCGACTTCGAAGATCGCGAAGAACTCGCAGAAGCCCTCAGCGAACAGCTCGCGGGCGAGGGCGCCCGCGCCACGCGAGTGCATCTCACCGTCCCGCAGCGCGGAGAAAAACGCGAGCTAATCGATCTGGCCGGCACCAACGCCAAGCAATCCTACGACCAGCGTTTCCGAGTCCTGAAGCCCAATGCCCGCGCCATTCAAGAAGCCTTTCAGGACGCGCTAGCCCTCCCCGAACTCCCCAAGCGCATCGAGTGTTTCGACATTTCGCACATTCAGGGAGCGGAAACGGTTGCATCCATGGTCGTGTGGGAAGACGGCAAGATGAAAAAATCGGACTACCGCAAGTTCATCATCAAGACCGTAGCCGGCGTGGACGATTTCGCCTCCATGCGCGAAGTAGTCACGCGCCGTTACCAGCGCCTGCAGCAAGAAAATAAGCCCATGCCCAGCCTGGCGCTGATCGACGGCGGTCTCGGACAGCTCCACGCCGCCGCCCAGGCGCTGGAAGCGCTGGAAATCATCAACCAGCCCCTGGCGGCCATCGCCAAGCGAGAAGAAATCATCTACGTCCACGGACAGGAAGACGACCCCGTAGTTCTCGACCATCATTCTCCCGTCTTACATCTGGTGCAGATGATCCGCGACGAAGCCCATCGCTTCGCCGTAACCTTCCATCGCAAGCGCCGCCAGATAAGAGACCGCGCCACCGAGTTACGAGAAATTCCCGGCGTAGGAGAATCCACCACCCGCCGCCTGCTCGAACATTTCGGCAGCCTGCAAGCCGTGAAGCAAGCCGACGCAGCCGCGCTCTCGGCAGTAGTAACTAAATCTCAAGCCGAAGCCATCCTCGAACATTTTCGAAAAGTAAGTGTAGGGACGGGTCTCTGACCGTTTCTGCGAAAAGAGTCAATGGCAAAATCAAAGGTAATAACTGAGAACTGCTCTTAGAACGAAATCGATCCCTTAAACAGCCAGATCAACTCAATCACCAGAATAATCACCACCATCACCTCCAGCACAAACGCCCGGCTCTGGTGAAACTGGTCGATCATGAAGCGGTAGAGCTCTTCGGCGGTGTGAACTTTCTGGTTGACGAGGTTCTTGTAGTCGGAGACGCCGATCTTCAACGCGGCGACCTTGTAGAGGCGGGCGGAGAACATGTCGCTCAGGAACTTGATGGCGTTGTCGGCGCGCTCGGTCAGTTCGGCGACATCGAGCAGCACGGTGTGCAGACGGCTGGCGCGTTTCGCCGTGCGCCAGCGGGCGAGGATGCCCATCGAGCCGTTTTCCATGAAATCGTAAACGCTTTGCAGTTCGCGGGTCAGCAGCTCGTCGTAGTGGCGGAATTCGAGGAGCTGCGAGTTGGCGTATTCGAGCAGTTGGATGACGGTTTCCGCGCCTCCCGCAGAGTCGTAGAGAAACGCTCCGTTCCAACTGATCACGGCCAGGTCGTTTGGATAGTACGAGATTCTCGACTGCATGATTTCCTGCTGCTCGCCGTCCGAGAGCGGAACGTTTTCGCCGCGCACAATCTGCGCGATTCGTCCGCCCTGGGTCGATAGCAGTTCGGCGGCGGACGGATTGCCCGCGATGTCGCGCACATGGAAGACGAAATAGTCTTCATGCAGCCAGCTCTCGTAAAGTTTGACCAGCGCCGGGCGGGCTCGCTCGATCTTCTGCCTGGCGATCTTCTGGGCGAAGCTGGTGAAGTCGGTGTCCCAAACCCAGCGGCTGGCGAGGCGGACGAGCGTGTCCCAGTCGCCGGAAAACGGCAGCTCGAAGACCACGCTCAGCACGCCGTAATCGTAGTACTTGATCTGCACGTCAAGCCGCTCGCCGCTTTCGAGGACCAGCGGCTCGACCGGTTCGACGACCGGAGCGCGCTGGAAGCGGACGTAGCCCGGAGCAGGATGCTTGAAGCTGGCCTCCTGACGGCGCGCTCCGAAGATGTCGCGCAGGGCGTCGAGATTGATCTCTTCGCAAACGTCGAACTGGATCAACACCAGCACCGACCCTTGCAGGGCTTTGTTCTGGGCAATGGTTGCGGACGGGGCCGACGTTGGGGCTGGCGCTAAGACGGTTGGACTTGTGGTTTCCATAGCGAGGCCTGCTGGCTATATCTATTGTCCCAGAAAGCGGGCGGGATGGGGGAATGTACGACAAATCGTTGGAACGAAGTGGCTTATGGGCTACTGGATACTCCATCCCTCCATCTCGGAACCACGACGATCATCGCCAGCATGGAATAGTATAGAAGCGGGATGGATCTTTACATCATTGCTGGACCGAACGGCGTGGGCAAGACCACGTTCGCCAGGGAGTTTCTTCCCAACTACGCGAACTGCAAGAATTTCGTGAACGCCGACTTAATTGCGCAAGCGATGGCGCCTTTTTCTCCCGAGACTGCCGCTGTACGAGCGGGAAGAATGATGCTCGGTGAAATTCGGTCGCTTGTCAGGAAGCGGGTGTCGTTTGCTTTCGAGACAACGCTCTCTGGCAGGAGTTACATGGTTTTGCTGCGGCAATTGAAGGCCAACGGGTACAGGATCCATGTCTTCTTCCTGTGGGTCAAGACCGTGAATCTTGCGCTATCGCGAGTTCAAGAGCGAGTTTCGAGAGGCGGGCACGATGTGCCAGAACCGGTGATTCGTCGACGATTCGATCGGTCGATGCGAAACTTCCTGACCCACTATCGTCGATTGACGGATAGTTGGACCTTATTTGACAACTCAGGCGCGACGCCCACAGTAGTCGCATTGGAGAAGGACAAGAGGGTCCGTATAATGAATAAGAGCCTCTATAGCGCGCTGATAAAGCGTTACGGTCGCATATGAGCAAGCCTTCGAAAGCCGTACTGCGGTTGCCAATTGAGAAGCGTGCCGAAATCGCTTTCAAAATAGCCGTAGCGAAAGCGATTGACGAACACTCTCGCCTGGGATTGCCGATCTATATTTGGCGCGACGGTAGGGTCGTGGAGTTATCGCCGGACAAGGCGCGCAATATTTCCCAATCGAATGGGAAGTAGACACTGTGCACCTCACGTGTGCATAGAGTTCGGGGCAGTAGTTGTCAGACACGAGAGGATTCAACCTTGCAGCGAGAAGGTCTCGCACTAACCATCGCGCTGTTAACTACAGTTCTGAGCCTGTTCGGCTGCACCAAGAAACCGGACTTGGACGAGTCGGTGCTAATTCAGCTTAAAAAAGCGGGTTCCGACCTCTCAAAGCCACACAACATCGAGTTCTTTCTCTACTTCCCGACACAGGCTGCTGCCGAACAAGCAGCTTCCAAGATCCGCGATGCAGGGTTTCATGTTGAAGTACGAAGGGCCGCGAAGGGAGCCGATTGGCTGTGCTGTGCCACCAAAACAATGGTGCCCGACTTGATGGCCCTTCAGAAAATCCGGCAGGACTTCAGTTCTTTGGCAGATTCACTTGGCGGCGAATATGACGGATGGGGAACCCCCGTCGCGAAATGAGCAGGCGTCGGGAACGGCGCGGAATAGTAGCTTCCCAACAAGTGGTGCCTCGACTCCTGACAGTGTGCTATCTCTTTCTGGCTAATGCCAGCAGCAGCGCCGCTCCCGCTGCGATGCCAGCCACAGCCAGCCCGGCGCGCTTCATGGATTTCTTGATCGCGGCCTCATGCGGGCGAACCCAGGCGTCTTCGGGATAGTGTTGCGGCGCGGGGTCGAACATCGGGAAGCCTTCAGGTGTTTCGGTGGCTTCGCGCAGGGCCATCTGCAAAACTTCGGCCAGATGCAGCGCGTGGCGGTCGGTTTCCTGGGCGATCTGCTCGCGGCAACTGAAGCCGTCGGCGACGATGAGCCAGTCGGTCGGAGCCTGGCGGACGGCGGGCAGCAGTTCGAGTTCGCCGATGCTCTTCGAGATCTCGTATTTTTCTTTTTCGAAGCCGAACGCTCCCGCCATGCCGCAGCATCCGGGGGCGGGCGCGGTGAAGTTGATCCCCATGCGTTGCAATACGGCTTCTTCAGCCGTCATCTTCATAATGGCCTTGTGATGACAATGCCCGTGGATAAGCGCCTGGCGCTGTAGTTTCGGAAGCGGGAAATTCTTGGCGCGCTGCTCGAGAAATTCGCTGAGCAGAAAGACTTGCTTCGAGAGGGCTTGCGCGCGTTCGTCCTTGGGGAAAAGGTTGGTGAGTTCGTCGCGGAAAACGGTGGCGCAACTGGGTTCGAGGACGACGATGGGCGTGGCCGCTTCGATTTCAGGAAGCAGTTCGTCCATGATCTGGAGGAGCAGGTTCTTGGCGCGGTCGAGCGCGCCTATGTCGTAAAGCGGGCGGCCGCAGCAGAGGTGAGCACGCGGAACGGTGACCTCGAACCCAGCGGCTTCGAGCACTTCGACGGCAGCTTTGGCGGTCGCGGGCAGGAAGTGGTTGTTGAAAGTGTCGGCCCAGAGGAGGACGGGGCTGGCTTCGCGGAGCTGGCGACCCACTTCTTGAAAAGCGCGAGAAGTGGGGCACCCTGGTGGGTGTTGCTCCTCCCACCATTGCTTGAACGTCTGAGAGGCTAACGCCGGAATGCGGCGCTGGGCGGGGATTCCGGCGGCCAGCTTGGCGAGATCGCGCAGCCCCGGGAGTTGCGTTGTTAGATTCACGAGGCCCGGCGCGTGCGACGCGGCTCTGAGCCACAGGTCAATATTTGAAAGCGCCAGATCCTTCAGCGGACGCCGATTCGTTTCGTAGTAGTGCGAAAGAAATTCCGCCTTATAAGTCGCGACATCGACACCAACCGGGCAATCGCTCTTGCAGCCTTTGCAGGCGAGGCAGAGGTCGAGCGATTCTCTCACCGCTTCGTTCTGCCAGCCGTCTTTGATGACGTCGCCTTTCGTCATCTCCCAGAGCAGGTGGGCGCGCCCGCGGGTGGAGTGCTCTTCGTCGCGCGTAGCCCGGAAGCTGGGACACATGACTCCGCCTTCGTCGCGGCGGCACTTGCCGACTCCGACGCAGCGCAAGGTGGCGGCGGCCAGGCTGCCGTGGTCATCGGGAAATTTGAAATGAGTCTCCGGCTGCCACGGATCATAGCCGGCGCCGAGGCGAAGATTTTCGTCGAGGCGATAAGGCTCGATGAGTTTGCCCGGGTTCATCTTCCAATCCGGATCCCAAAGCGATTTGAACTCGCGGAAGGCCTGCATGAGTTCGGGGCCAAACATTTTAGGCAGAAGCTCGCCGCGGGCCTGGCCGTCTCCATGTTCGCCGGAAATCGAGCCACCGTAGCGGACCACAAGGTCGGCGGCCTCTTCCACGAACTGGCGGAACTTGCGCACGCCTTCGGTGGATTCAAGATCGTAGTCCATGCGCGTGTGCACGCAGGCGTGACCGAAGTGTCCATAGAACGAACCGTCGTAGTGGAAAGCCTGCATCAGCCGGCGCAGGTCGCGAAGGTAGGCGCCAAGTTTGTCGGGCGCGACGGCGGAATCTTCGAAGCCTTCCCAGCGCAGCGGTTCGCCGGGGACGTGCGAAGTCACGCCCAGGCTGGACTCGCGGACATCCCAAATGCGGCGCGCCTGGCTCGCGTCGGTAAAGAGGCGCAGCTCGGGCGGAGTTGCGGAACGGTCGAGAACTTCCATCAGATTGCGCGCCTGCGATTCGGCTTCGGCGGCGGTGTTGGCGCCGAACTCGACCATCAGCCAGCCACCGCCTTCGGGCAGCAGCGCGAGGCCTTCGAGATTCACGCCTTTGCGGCGGCTCGCTTCGACCATGATGTCGTCGAAGCCTTCGAGGCCGATGGGGCGGTGCTCCATGATCTCGGGGACGTGGTCGGCGCAGAGATAAATATCGGGCCATCCGATGACCAGCAGCACCCGCGCCGGCGGACTCTCGACGAGACGGCAAGTCGCTTCGAGAATCGTGACGCAGGTTCCTTCGGAACCGACCAGCGCGCGCGCCACGTGAAAGCCGCTTTCGGGGAGCAGGTGGTTGAGGTTATATCCGGAAACGCGGCGCGGAATGTTGGGAAACTGGCGGCGAACCTGCTCGCCGTAGCGCTCGGCGATGGACTTGAGGCCGGCGTAGATTTCGGCGCGGCGCCCACCTGCGCTCACGATGCGGGCGCAATCTTCTTCGTTGGTCGCGCCGACGCGCAGGCGCTGGCCGTCGTAGGTGAGGACTTCAAGCGACTCGATGTTGTCGTCCGTCTTGCCGGCCATGATCGAGTGCACGCCGCAGGAGTTGTTGCCGATCATGCCTCCGAGGGTGCAGCGGTCGTGGGTAGCAGGATCGGGCGCGAAGGTGAGGTGGTGCTTCTCGGCTTCAGCGCGGAGGCGGTCGAGGACAACTCCAGGCTCGACGCGCGCGATGCGGCGCGCAGGATCGATTTCGAGGATGCTCGCCATGTACTTCGAAAAGTCGAGGACGACGGCGGCATTACAACATTGGCCCGCAAGTGACGTGCCTCCGCCGCGTGCGAGCAGCGGAGCGCGGTGGTCGCGGCAGAGGGCAACGGTAGCGAGCACATCTTCTTTGTCGCGCGGAACCACGACGCCGATTGGGACTTGCCGGTAATTGGAGCCGTCAGTTGCGTAGAGCGCGCGGCTCCCCGAGTCGAAGCGAACTTCTCCGCGAAGGTGGCGGCGCAGCGAGGCTTCAAGCGCGGAGGCGTCGAGTTGCGCCGAATGGGCCGGAGGTGGAGCGATATCTTGCGGCATAGGTTACAGAACATCTTCGCGGATGCGGGCGCTGGGCGCAAGGGGATTGCAGAGGGCAGAGGTCAGAGGGCAGAGGGCAGAGGTCAGGGGGCAGAGGTCAGCTTAGAGGCGCTTTTCGTAACGTCCAGCGCTCTCGCTTGCGAGCACGCAAATCGCGTGGGAACTACCTCTGCAATCTGACCTCTAACCTCTGACCTGCCTCATCACCGCCAGGATCGGGTCAGGTAGTCGGCCAGGGACAGAGATATCAGAATCGCGAGAAAGAAGAAGCCGGAGACAACTATGGCGCCGGTCAGCTTTTCGCTCGCGCCTTTGACGTGCATGAAGAAGAGCACGATGACCGTGGCTTTGATGCTGGCGATCGTGAGCGCGATGATGGGGTTGAAGGGACCGAGGTTCACAAAGGCGGCGCCAACCGTAGTAATCGTTCCGACGAGCAGGCCGATGCCAATGGCTATGTAAAATCCTTGCGAGTGACTAGTGTGTTCTTCGTTGTCCGACATGGCAATCCTTAAGGGCAGTTCTCAGTTCTCAGTTCTCGAAACCCGACACTCATGCCATACATCCATCGAAATCGACCGCCCCTTTAGGGGCTGACCGCTGCCTCCTGGGTCACGAGTGCCTGCTTATCAGGTACAACAACGGGAACAGATAAATCCAGATGATATCGACCAAGTGCCAGTACAGGCCGGCGTTTTCTATGGGCGTGAAGTAGCCAGGCGAGTAATGTCCTTTCCATGCCAAGATAGCCAGCACGCTAAAAAGACCGCAGCCAATGACCATGTGCAGAGCATGCATGCCGGTCATGGCGAAATAGAGCGAGAAGAATAACTCGGCTTCTTTCGGATTGACCGGGATTTGCTTACCGTTATCGTCAAAGGTGTCCGTGAACTTGAACGTGGGGCCGGGCACGTGGTGCTTCTCGAATTTTTCGCGATACTCGAAACCCTTGACTACCAGGAAGGTCATGCCGAGCAGTACGGTAATAACGAGATAGCCGACCAGCACTTTGCGGCGGCCTGCTTCCGCCGCTTTCACCGCCAACACGACCGTAACCGAACTAACGATCAGGACGGCGGTATTAGTGGCGCCCATCGCGATGCTGAGCTGCTGGCTTCCGGCCGCGAAGGCGTTGAAGTGAGCGAGACGATAGATGAGGTAGGCGCAGAACATGCCGCCGAAGAACATGATTTCCGTCACGAGGAACAGCCACATGCCAAGCGAAGCGGCGTTCTTCTGCTGCTGAGCGTCGGCGAAGTGGTGGAGCAGCGCCGGATTGTGAGCTTCGTGTTCCATGGCCGCAACCTGGGTCGTCGATGGGCTGGTGGTCGCTTGGTTATCGTGCAACGGGAGCCTCCAGTTCCTGGGCTGGAATCTCGTCGTAGTTATAAGCTTCCCAGGTCACAACCGGTGTCTCGTCGAAATTGAAAGTAGGTGGCGGCGACGTAGTCTTCCACTCCAGACCGGCGGCGTGCCACGGATTGGCTTCGGCGATTGGCCCGTAACGCAGCGACCACAGGAAGTAGATCATCGGCAGAAGATAGCCGACAGCCAGCACGCTGGCGCCGGCAGTCGACAGCACGTTCAGCACTTGAAACTCCGGCGGATACTGCCAATAGCGGCGCGGCATCCCCAGATACCCGAGAATGAACTGCGGGAAAAACGTCAGGTTGAAGCCGGCGAAGATGAACAGCGCCGAAAGTTTAGCCCAGCCTTCCGGATACATGCGTCCACTGATCTTCGGCCACCAGAAGTGCATGCCTCCGAGATACCCCATCAAGACGCCACCCACCATGATGTAGTGGAAATGGGCGACGATGAAGTAAGTATCGTGAACATGGACATCGACGCCAAGCGTGCCGAGAAAGAGCCCGGTTAATCCGCCCATAGTGAACAGCCCGATAAAGCCAAAGGCATAGAGCATCGGAGTAGCGTGCGAGATAGAACCCTTGTAAAGGGTCGCTGTCCAATTGAAGACTTTGATGGCGGAGGGCACAGCCACGGCAAAGCTAAAAAAGGAGAAGATCATCGCGGCATAGAGCGAGATACCGGCGACAAACATGTGATGCGCCCAGACAAGGAATCCGAAGACGGCAATGGCGACGCTCGACAGAGCCACGAACTTGTAACCGAAGATGCGCTTGCGGGAGAAGCACGGTATGATCTCGCTGACCACTCCCATGGAAGGCAGGATCATGATGTACACCGCCGGATGGGAATAGAACCAGAAGAGATGCTGGAAGAGGAGAGGATCTCCGCCGAGCCTGGGATCGAAGATGCCGAGATGGAAGAGGCGCTCCACGGCCACCAGCACGATGGTGATGGCGATGACCGGCGTGCCGAGAACCATGATGATGCTGGTCGCGTACATAGACCAGATGAACAGGGGCAGACGGCCCCAGGTAAGGCCGGGGGCGCGCATGCGGTGGACGGTGACGATGAAGTTCAATCCCGTGAGAATCGAGGAGAACCCGGCAATGAAGACCGCGAGTCCGGCCTCGACAATCTTGGTGTTGGTGTACTCGGTGCTAAATGGGCTATAGAAGGTCCAGCCCGTGTCCACGCCGCCGGTCAACATGACGTGTATCATCAGGGTGCCACCGATGATGTAGAGATACCAACTCAGCAGATTGATGCGCGGGAAGGCGAGATCCTTCGCCCCGACCATAAGGGGAACCAGAAAGTTTCCCAGGATCGCCGGCACCACCGGGATCAGGAAGAAGAACACCATGATCATGCCGTGCATGGTGAACACCTTGTTATAGGTGTCGGCCTGCATCAGGTCGCCCTGCGGCGTCAGTAACTCGAGCCGGATGAGCATGGCAAAGAAGCCGCCGAGAAAAAAGAACGTCGTCACCGAAATCAGATAGAGGACCGCGATCCGCTTGTGATCGGTGGTCAACAGCCAGGATTTGAGCGTGTGCCCGTTGTTGAGATAGTTCAGCTTCGGAGTCGAGCTTGAAGCCTGGTTCGCGGGAGTTACTCTGCTTGCCATGACTATTGCACCTGCATCTTCCGTGTTTGTGGCGGGGAAGTAACGGGCTGATCTTGCGGCCCAGCGTTTCCCGGGGGTGGCTGGCTTAACGATTTGACGTAGGCCACCAGCGCGTTCAACTGCTCTTCGCTGACAATGCCCTGAAAAGTCGGCATCACGGGCTTGAAACCGTTCACGATCTTTGCGGTGGGATTGAGGATGGACTCGCGAACATAGTTCTCATCGGCAATCATCGTGCGTCCGTCTTCGAGCAGGACCGGCTTGTTGTAGATACCGGTCAGATCGGGGCCGCGGCCCTGCACGTCGAAACGATGGCAGGTGGCGCATCCGAGCGTGGAGAACAACTGCCTGCCGGTTTCCTGCAAGGGCGCTGACGGGCCGCCCGCCATCCACTGCGCGTAATCCTGCGGCGTCATGACAACGATGTCGCCGGCCATCCCGGAGTGCATGGTCCCGCAATATTGGGCGCAGAACAAGTGATAGTGGCCGGGCACGGTGGCCTTGAACCAGAGCGTGGTGTAGCGGCCGGGCAACACGTCCTGCTTGAGGCGGAATGCGGGGACGAAGAAGCTGTGAATCACGTCCTGCGAGGTCATGATGAGCTTGATGTTCCGACCAGTGGGGACGTGCAGTTCGTTGATCTCGCGCTGCCCCTCCATGTGTTCGAACTTCCACATCCACTGCTTGGCGACGACGTAGATTTCGGTGGAGTCGGCGGGAGGAGTGCGCTCCTTAAAGTAGAGGACGGCGCCCCAGATGAAGAAGGTCAGCATCACAAAAAAAGGAATGATCGACCAGGTGATTTCCAGGAACGTGGAGCCTTCGATCTGTTGGGCCTCGCGGCCGGGCACGCGGCGATACTTGATCGCCAGCACCGTGATGGCGACAAAGATGAGCGCGGTCATGACACCAGCGACCAGTAGCAGATAGATGTAGAGAGCATCCTCCTGGCCTGCCATGGTCGAGGCCCGATCGGGCCACAAAGGTAGAAATTTCGACATAGTTATTAACTCTGTTACTTAACTCGCCCCGATTCGCCATGGGCTGCGGGCCGCGCGGAACGATGATCGGCGCGGAACATGACGAACATAAATGTTCCCAGGATGAGCATGGTTCCGAGCGCCCCGAGTTTCAGCATATTGCTGACGACGGCGCCGTATTTTCCGGTCCTGGGATCGTAGTGATAACAGTAGAGCAGCATCTGGTCGCCGATGTTGCCAATCCTGTTTTGCGAGGCCTGCACCAGTCCGAGCCGCAGGTCTTTTGGAGAGAACTCGACGCCATAGAAGTATCCCGAGATATGGCGGTCAGGAGTGAGCATAACGATCGCGGTGGCGTGGGCGTACTGCCCGGTCTTCTCATCGAACTGAAACTGGAAGCCGACCGATTTGGTGAGCGCATTGATCGGGTCCGCCTTGCCGGTGAGGAAGTGCCAGCCTTGGCCGGCGTTCGCGCGGCCGTAGCGCTTCATCATATCTCGCTTTTTTTCGGCGGCCATTTCCGTGGTTTCGCGCGGGTCGAAACTCACGGTGAGGACGTCAAAATCTTTTCCGATATTGAAAGTCAGCGCCTTCATCGAACCAACCAGCCCTTGCAGCAGCTCGCTGCAGAGCATGGGGCACTGATAGTAACCCAGGTTCAGGATGACGGGGCGTCCGTGGCCGAAGTAATCGGCAAGTTTGACGGGGTTGCCGAGTTCGTCGCGAAATTCGAGATCTCCGGGAACCTCGCCGTTGAGATGTTGCTCGATGCCGACGAATTCGAGGCCAGGCGGACGCTGGTTGGCCGGCGGACTCATGATGCCGCCGCCCATCATAGGACCCTGCGGAACCTGCCCAGAGGCAACGAGCGGAGCGGTCAACAGCATGAGCAGGAAAGCTGCTGCTGTGATCGAGTTGGCGAGGTTTTTTTTGCTGCGCACTTCTTTTTCCTTTTCCGGCCGGAGCGGTTGCTTCGTATCAGGGTATCGCTCTAGCCATACCGTAATTCCTTCGAAATCAGACGCCCCTTTAGGGGCTGGGCATCTACTGCTTCGCTGCCGCCGATTTTGGCGTCGGCGCTTTGCTTGCCGCCGTTGTTTTCAAATTCTCGCAGCCTTGCGGACATACCGGCAATCCGCGCTGCACGGTCAACTCCATGGCGCGCTCGATCGGAATGCGCGCCACGCCAGCCTTCTCGTCGACCCAGCCGTAGCTGTTGAGTTGGTTCTCCTGGTTGACGAGGAAGTCGCGAAACTGGCCGCGCTCATTGATTTCGAGCATGGGGGCGCCATTGTCCTGGAACGCTTTATCCATGTCCGCCTGCGTCACCACACGCGACGTCGCACCCTTGGACGTAACCAACGGACTAGCGGTGGCCATCCGCGACCGCTCGTATTTGTCGAGGAACGTGTACATACCGACGATGATGAAATAAATGACTACGCCAACAATCGCCAGGCCAATCATGAAGGCGAAGACGCCGCGCGTGCTCAGGTCTTCGCGTTCGAAACCGGCCTCGTCGCCGGAGTGGCCGTGGTTCCTCATTTCGTCACTCATATTTCGTTACCCATGCGACGGCTCCAGAAGTCTCAGCGTCTGCGGCGCGTTCAGGGCGAGCAGCGGACGCGATCTCAGGTTGTGGAGGAAGTAGGACATCCAAAGACCGCCGATACCGGCGACGATCGTGAAATGCAGCCAGCTTACGTGAAACGCGGGATGCGACGCCGGCTCGATATGCCAAAAAATATCGACGATGCGCATCAAAATGAGCCAGGAAGCGAGCCACACCAGAGTGCGAGTCTTGCGCTTCAACTGGCGCGAGAGCAGGAGCGCGAACGGCACGGCGAAGTGAAACACCACGAGAAACAGGCCGGCCACTTCCCATCCGCCATTCATGCGGCGCACGTACCACGGAATTTCTTCGGGCAGGTTGCCAGCCCAGATGATGAGCCACTGCGAAAAATTGAAGTAAGCCCAGACCATGACGAAGGCGAGCATGAACTTGCCATGGTCGTGGACTTCCGTATCCGTAAGGTACTCGGACGTCGGCTTGCGCTTGCCTAGGATGCTCTCGATGACCACGCAGAAGCAGAAGGCGGAGAGCGCTTCACCCGCGACGAAGAGCAGGCCGTAGATGGTCGAGATCCAGCGCGCTTGCAGCGACATCACCCAGTCGATCACCGCGAACGAAATCGTGAGCGAGTAAATAACGAGCCCGATGGAACTCAGCGCGCGGAAGCGCAGCGTGCTTTGGCCCGCAATCGAGTCCTGCTCGGTCGACCAACGATTCAAAAAGTACGCCATCCCGATCCAGATGACGAAATAAAAGATGTAGCGCAGCAGGATGCCGTTGAAGTTGAGATAGCTGTGCGCGATGTCGGCCAGCTTGGCATCGGAAGCCAGTTTATCGGGCTGGGCCCACTTATAGAGCTTCGGCAAATTCAGCAAAATCGGAAGGAAGAGGATGAACATGAGGGGCAGCGTCATCATGCCCGACTCCAGAATGCGGCGGATCACCGTGCCCCAAGCGCCGCCGACCAGGTGATAAAGCATCAGGATGGCCATGCATCCGAGCGAAAGGCCAAGCCAGAACATGAAGCCGGTGAGGTAGGCGGAATAAAAGCTGCCGGGAGCAAGGAAAGCGCCGGCGATGGAAGCAATGGCCGCGATCACACCAATGACGAGCGACCGCTGCTGCATGGTCTGGGCCACGGGCGGGGCCATCAGGTCCGACTTATTCATGGTGGCCGTGGTCATTTGGGCTCCTCTTCGGTTGCGCTGCTGGGCGGCGCGGGCGCGACCTCGGGCAGCGTGGCTCCATTACCAATGTCGCGGAACTGAGGCGGAGGTGACGGAACTTTTTGTCCTGCGGGAACGTCGCTCGAGGTTGCATTCTGGCTTAGTTGCAGCGCGCGGATGTAAGCCGCGATGCACCAGCGATCGCGCGGAGCAACCTGAGTGCCATATTCCGGCATCGCGCCGTAGCCATTGGTCATGACGTCAAAGAAGTGTCCAATCGGTGCTTTGCGCAGACGCTCGATGTGATACGACGGCGGACGCTGGAATCCGCGCGACGGGATAAAGCCATTGCCATCGCCGACGCGTCCGTGACAGGGCGTGCAGTTAATGTTGAAACGCTCGCGTCCGCGGGCAAGAACTTCGGCGGTCACCGGGAACGGCAGATAGTCGCCGGGAGCGTTGCCGATTTTTCCCGTGTAGAAATAAGTGTCTTCGTGGAGATCGCCGCGTGCCACCGTGCCCTCGACCGGCAAGCGGGCGGAGCGATCGTCAGCGAAGAAATCGCTCTTCGCCAGGGGCCGGTAATACGGCTGCTCGTGCATGTCGATGCGGCATCCGGCGGTCACGGCAATCAGCGCCAGAAGCGCGGGCAGAAATCTTCGGAGGTTAGGCGTGGCGCCCATGATTAGCTTGGCACCTCCGCGATCATGCGTGGAGCGAGGCCCGTGAGAAACGAGCGCGTGCGCGCGGCGTCATATTTCGGGTCGCTCGAAAACACTACCAGAAAGAACTTATTCTCCGAGGCCTTGGCGAACTCGGGCACGTTGAACACCGGGTGATAGGGCATGGGGAGGCCGTTCAGCGCCAACATGCCGATAGCGGCGGAAAGCCCCGCAAAAAGAATCGTAAGTTCAAAGGTCACGACGATGAACGAGGGCCAGGAGTGATACGGGCGTCCGCCGATGTTGACCGGATAAGTGATCACCGCCACCCAATACTGGAGTGCGTACGCCGATATCCCGCCGATAAGTCCGCCGATGAGGACGACGAGGGGCACGCGGTTCTTGTGAAAGCCGATTGCTTCGGCAAGGCCCTCGATAGGGAACGGGCTGTAAGCGTCTATCTTCTCGTAGCCCGCTTCGTGGGTCTTATGAGCGGCGGCTACCAGCTCTTTCGCCGAGTCGAATTCGGCCATCAATCCATAAATCGGAGAATCGGAGATCGGACCATGGACGGGAGAATCGCTCACGGTTTCACCTCCGCCGTCTCGTGCACCTGCGACTCCGGCAGCAAGGTGCGCAATTCGAAGATGGAGATCATGGGCAGGATGCGTACGAACAGCCACATGGCAGTCAGGAACATGCCGATGGTGCCGATGAATGTCATCCAATCCCACTTAGTCGGATAGTACTGGCCCCACGAAGAAGTCAGGAAGTCGCGGCTCAAACTGACCACAACGATAATAAAGCGCTCCAGCCACATGCCGACGAGCACCACGAACGAGATGAGCCAGAGCCAGCCGGTAGAAACGCGGAATTTCTTCAGCCACAGAATTTGCGGGATCAAAATGTTGCAGGCGAGCAACGCCATGTACGACAACCTATATGGCCCGTGAAACCGGTTCCAGAGCAGGAACGAATCGAACTGGCTGCCGCTGTACCAACCCATGAACGCCTCCATGCCATAGCCGTAGGCAACGATGAGACCGGTGGCCAGCATGACCTTGGCCGAGGTTTCCAGGTGCCGCATGGTGATGAAGTCCTGCAGACCATAGATCGCGCGGATCGGAATCGCGAGACAAAGCACCATGGCGAAACCGGAATAGATGGCGCCCGCAACAAAGTACGGGGGGAAGATCGTAGTATGCCAGCCGGGGACGATGCCGACGGCGAAATCGAAGCTGACCACCGTGTGCACCGAGAGCACCAGTGGCGTCGCAAGTCCGGCGAGAAGTAAGTAGGCCGTTTCATAACGGTGCCAGTGGCGGGCGGAACCGCGCCATCCCATGGCGAGCAACCCGTAGATGCGCTGGACTAAGGGACTCTCGGCGCGGTCGCGCAAGCTGGCGAGATCGGGAACTAATCCCACAAACCAGAACACCAGCGAAATGGTGAAGTAAGTCGAAACCGCGAACACGTCCCACACCAGCGGGCTGCGGAAATTCGGCCAGTAATTCATGGTGTTCGGATACGGAAAGAGCCAGTACCCGAGCCACGGGCGCCCCATGTGGGCAAGCGGGAAGATACCGGCGCAGGCCACCGCAAACAGCGTCATGGCTTCGGCGAAGCGGTTGATGGAGTTGCGCCAGGTCTGGCGGAGCAGGCAAAGGATCGCTGAAATCAGCGTGCCCGCGTGGCCAATACCGATCCACCACACGAAGTTAACGATGGCAAATCCCCAACCAATCGGGATATTGATGCCCCAGATCCCCGTACCTTTAATGAAGAGATACCCAAGGGCCATCATCAGCATGTTCATCATCGAGAATGCGATCAGAAAGCCGAAGATCCATCCCAATGAAACGGGGCGGCTCAGCACGATATTGCCGATCTTCTCGCCGATGGTGGAGAAGGTGTGGCCCGGCGCGATCACCGGCACTCGCCTGTCTGCCACGGGTATTTGCGTGTTGGTAGCCATGCCTTACATGCGCTCCACTTATGCCTTTGGCGTTGTTGGTAACTCTACTCTTAACTCTGCTTCTAACTCAGGGTTGGGATTGCGAACTTCCGCCAGATACGTTGTGCGGGGCCGCGTATTCAATTCACGCAGCAGGGAGTAGTTTCTCGCTTGCGCTTTCCACTTATTGACCTGGCTGTTCGGATCGTTGAGGTTGCCGAAGACGATGGCGTTGGCCGGACAGGACTGCTGGCACGCTGTCTGCAGATCGCCTTCTTTAATGGTCGAGTCGGCGCGTTCGGCGTCGATGCGGCGCTCGCTGATGCGCTGCACGCAGTAAGTGCACTTTTCCATGACGCCGCGGCTGCGCACGGTCACGTCCGGATTGCGCATAAGCTTGAACTGCGGCGTCTCCCAGTCCTGGAAAAGCAAGAAATTGAACCGCCGCACTTTGTAGGGACAGTTATTCGAGCAGTAACGAGTGCCGACGCAGCGGTTATAGACCATGTCGTTCAGGCCTTCACTGCTGTGCGTGGTCGCCTGCACCGGACAAACCAGTTCGCAAGGCGCGTCCTCGCACTGCATGCAGGGCACGGGCTGGAAGAAGCCCTTCGGATTGTCGCGCGGGCCGTTGTAATAAGCATCCACGCGGAGCCAGTGCATGTGACGGCCTTTGAGCGTCTGTTCTTTGCCGACCACGGCGACGTTGTTTTCCGACTGGCAGGCGACGATGCAGTTATTGCATCCGACGCAGGAATTCAGGTCGATCGCCATGCCCCAGGAGTAAGTCTCCTTTGAATAATCGAAGGGCTTGTAGAGCGTGAGCTCCTGCGGCGGCTCGCCTTCCTTCGCGAAGTTCGGCTCTTTCTTGTACTCCGCGAGGCTGCGCTCCTGCACCAACGGCCGCTCGCCGACCGGAGTTTCCATCGTCTGATAGCCCTGCGTGCTGGCAAGTTGGTAGGTCTCGCCGGTCCGGCGAAGTTGCGCGCCGTTCGCAAACCATGGGGCCTGACTCGTGCGCAGCCGGTACACGTCGAATCCTGTGCCGGTGCCAACGCGACCGGCGCGCGTACGGCCGTAACCGAGGAAGACTGTGATCGAGTTATCGGGATGGCCAGCCTGAATCCAGACTGCGCCTTTAGCTTTCTTTCCGTTGAATTCGAGCTCGGCTACGTCTTTGAAATTCAGCTTCAGCCGCTCGGCCATTGCGGGGCCGATCATGATGGGGTTGTCCCAGGTCAGCTTGGTCAGCGGCTTCGGGAGTTCCTGTAGCCAGCCGTTGTTCGAGAAGCGGCCGTCGTAGATGGAAGGATCGCGGCGGAAGTTGAGTTCGATGGCGTCGGCAGCCTTCGATTGTTCAACCGGCAGGCTCGATGCCTTCGCCGTGACGTTCTTCGGCTTAAATGTCGTCCCTTCGATCCAACCGTCATGCAGTGATTTGCGCCAGAACTCATCGAACGGACAAATGCCCGCACAAAACTGCGCTTTCTGCCAGTGTTGTTGCACCAGATCATGTCCCGTGAGCCCCGGCTGGCCAGCAAGAATCGTGATGATCTCGTGCGCGCTCTTGCCGCCGTACAGCGGCTCAATCAACGGTTGAATGATCGAGGTCGTTCCATCATAGGCGCGGGCATCGCTCCAGGATTCGAGATAGTGTGCCTCGGGCACATGCCAGTGGCAGAGTTCGGCGGTCTCGTTGCGGTGCGTGCCCAGAAAAACCTTGAGATTGACGGCGGTTGATTTCAGGGCCGAAGCGAATTCGAGTTCGGCGGGCGCGTCGTACGCCGGATTGCCGCCAAGGATCAGCAGCAGGTCAACTTTGCCGGCACGCATGTCTTCGACGAGCGCGTGCAGCGACTCATTGCGATTTACGGGATTCGCATCAACGGGATCAGTGTAGAAGACAGTCTTGCCAACATTGCCCAGCGCCGCATTGATTGCATGCGCTACGGCATGCACTGCTGGCGGCTGATGGTCGCCCGCGACAACAATGCTAGATCCGGAATGCTTGTTTAGGTCCGTCGCCATAGCGGCGAGTATGGGTCCGAGCTTCACGTTAAGAGAAGGCAAATCGGAGTTCGGTATCAGCGACAAATGAATGGAAACGGCAATTGCCTCGATCTCCGACGCCTTCGCGGGCAACCGATGATCTGCCTTCATGCCCGTCGAACTCGGCGTGCTCTCGATCACGTACAGGCGGTTCATGTTGCCGTCAGGATTGCGGCGCGCGGCGAAATCACGCGTGTAGCGCGTCGAGCCGGGGTATCCAGCGTAGAGAAAATCGGCGTCTAACGAAACGATGACGTCGGCCTTCGACAAGTCATAGCGCGTCTCAACCGGCTCGCCGAACGCCAACTTCGCGCCTTCGTAGACGTTGTCGCGGTTGATCGGTTCGTAGACGTGCCACTTCGCCTGCGGATTCTTTTCGAGATAATCGCGAATCTGCGCGGCCAAGGTGGGCGAGGAGACGGTCTGCGTCAAAATGCGAACGCCGCCTCCCGCCAGGCTCTTCTGCACGTTCATGGGGCCGCGAACGGCTTCCAGAAATGCATTCCACGAACGGATGTCGCCCATGTAAGTGACGTTCTGCGCCCGGTCGGGATCGTAGAGATCGAGCAGGGAAGCCTGCGCGTAAACGTCAGTTCCGCCGAGGCTCGCGGGATGCTGCGGATTGCCTTCGATTTTCGTCGGACGGAAAAGATGGCTCTCGACCAGAATCGGCGAAGCGTAGCCGCCGAGCGTGAACGCGGTCGCGTAGAACATGGGGCGGCCGGGGACGACGTTTTCCGGCTGCCTCACATAGGGCACGATCTCGGTGATCGGCATCCGCGTGCAACCGGTCAAACCGGCGAGCGCCAGCGACGCGCCCATGGTCTTGAGGAAGCCGCGGCGTGAGAAGTCGTCGAGCCACTCGGAAGCGCCTTTCGGGAACTCGCGGTGGAGCATCTCCTGAAATTCTTCGCTGCCGGCCAGCTCTTCGAGGCTGCGCCAGTACTCGGGGCCGGTCGTCTCCTCGATCTGCGCCTTGACGGTCCCGAGGTCAAGCTGTTTTCGCTTGCTGGGGCAGACATCGGTTCCCGCCGGTTTTGTTTTTTGCTCGTCCATGCTCATCTTCGATCTTTACTTTTTTCCATCAGTTCGTTTCGTCATTGACTTGCGGCCCGCCGCTAGCGATGGCAGGTACTGCAACTGGTGATATCGTTGACCGGCCGCACCTTGTATTCCCGCTTCAAAGCGTTACCGAGCGCTTCCTGATCGGAGTACGCCGTCCCCTTCACAATGACGGGCACGTCCGCGGAAGGCTCCTCATAGCGCATGTTGAACACTTGTTCGCGCGGGCGCAGATACTTTTCCGGGGCCCGGTGGCAGTCGAGACAGAATTCCATTTGCAGCGTCGCGTACTGGTATATCAGCGGCATCTGGTCGACGGGACCGTGGCAGGTGTTGCAGCCTACACCCTTGTTCACGTGGATGCTGTGATTGAAATATACGAAGTCGGGCAACTGGTTGACGCGCGTCCATTCGAGCGAGCGCCCGGTGCGGAAACTTTCGCGAACCGGCTCCAGATAAGCCGCGTTGGTCCAGATCTGCGCATGGCAGTTGATGCAGGTCTTGGTGGGCGGGATGCCGGCGAAGCTGGATTGTTCGACCGAGGTGTGACAGTAACGGCAGTCGATGCCGAGCCCGGTAACGTGGTGCTGGTGGCTGAACGGGACGGGCTGCGACTTCCTCACTCCCGCATAGGTGATGTACGGCGAGCGCTCAATCTGCGCCATGGCCCAAAATAGCCCGGCCACGGCAACAACGGTCAGGACCATAGAGGCCCGGGCGATGGCATTGCTGCTGCGTGGAAAGATCTGCATTGATGTTGATTGTGAAGTTTTTGGTGTTGCGAAATTCGATTGCGCCGCTCACGGCCGACCGCATTCTTATGATCTACGTCACGTACTGTTGTGATGCTTGTTACTGAAACAAAAAAGTATAACAGTTAACTGGCGAAATGGCATAGGTCGCCCAGCCACTTCCCGTCCCGCACAAAGCCGCGGGTTGCAACCGGAGTCACCGTCATCCCGGCCATGACTTACCTCTTTCGCGCGCGCTCATGATTCGCGTCCAGTGATTCGATTCTTGATCCCCCCCTGACGATTCGCGTTTTGATCCGCGTCCTGATTCACGTCCAACGATTATAGAACTGATCCATTCGGCCAGTAGTGAGCCAGTGCTTGAGTTCCTGGGCGGGTGGTTACCCACAGGGGTCGCGGAGGGACACAGGGGAATTCCATGGTCTCCCCTGTGCAACTCTGCGACCCTTGTGTTTAAGCTTCTGTCCGCGGCCATGATAAACGATTGCGCGGGACCTACAGCACCGCCGTCTCGTGAATCATCCGCCCTTCCGCGAAGCGCGAGAAGTTCAGAAGAGACGCGTCAATCAAGTCAGTCTTCCCGGTCAGAATCAGGTCGCTGAGAATTTTTCCGGTCGCGGGCGAGTGCATCACGCCGTGTCCGCTGAAACCGTTGGCGAAAAAGAAGCCGGGCACTTCGTGCGATTCGCCGAGAATGGGGTGATGGTCGGGCGTCATTTCATAGAGACCGGCCCAGGCTCGCGTGGGATTGACCTCGACATTTTCGAAGACGGGCACACGATGGGCAGCGTGGGTCAGGATCTTCTCGATAAAGCTCGCGTCGAAATCGGCTTTGTAGCCGGGCGTTTCTTCCGGATCGTTCCACGCCAACAGGAATCCGCGGCTCTCGGGGCGAAAGTGGAAGCCGTTGGACATATCGACGATCATGGGCGCGGTGTGCGGAAATTGGTCGAACGGTTCGGTCGGAACCAGCATGCGGCGCAAAGGTTCAACGGGAAGATCGATGCCGGCCATCTTCGCTATCGAAGCCGCCCATGGTCCGGCGCAATTGACGACCGTGCGCGTCGAGACCGTGTCGCGAGTGGTCGCGACTTCGAAGCTCCCGTCGTTGCCAGTGATGTTGCGCGCGATGCCGGTTACGCTGGCGTTCTTCCAGAGCGTGGCGCCGTGATCGCTTGCCCAGGTCATGAATCCGATCATGGCGCTGTAGGGATCGACAAAACCGTCGGTGGAGCAGAAGCTGCCGCCGACAATGTCATCGCCGCGGAGTTGCGGGAACTGGCTCCGGATTTCGTCGCCGGCGACGAGACGCACGTTCTTCAATCCCATGGCGATCTGCTTTTCGTAGTTGGCGCGCAGGTAGGCCATGTGCTTTTCGTTGGTCGCGCAAAAAAGGTACCCTTGGGGGCGGTAGTCGCACGGGTACCCGAGACGCTCTTCGAAGCTCGCATAGAACGGGATGGAGTAAAGCGACATCTGGATGTTGACCGGCGTGGAAAACTGCGCGCGCACGCCGCCCATGCTCTTGCCCGTGGATCCCTTGCCCTGCGCGGTCTCGCGCTCAATCACAAGAACGCTTTTGCAGCCGGCCGCGACAAGGTGATAGGCGACGCTGGAGCCGACAATCCCTCCGCCGATGAGAACGACGTCTGCGGTGTGCATAGCGCGGTGTAATGGCGCGAGACAATTGTAAATGGCTGCGATCGCGAAACACGAAATCCGCCGGCGGAAGGTAGTACGCCGTATCACAGCGCGGAGGCAGACAACGACTCTTGTGACACGTCAGGAAAATGCCGCGGCCAGGCCAACCCGAACCAGCACCACGACGGCGAACCATCCGAACACTACCGCGAACGCGGTCCCGCGTTTGACCTTGCTGATGCAAGTGATGCCGATGGCGGTCAGAACCAATGTCCAGATGGTGAAGACATCCAATGGTGTCAGCAGGGCGCGCAGCACCGGAGAGCCATCCGGGCCTATGAAATATCCGGGATTGGTAGCCACAGGGTTCTGAATGTTAAATGCGTCGCCGCTGGCTCCCGCCAGAAGCCCCAGGATTGCCAGAAGCGACATCAGCAGTTCCGGCAGCCGGCTATAAACAACCAACGCAAACAGAGTCTTGTATTTCACGTCGGCGCTCACGCCAAATTTGAGGGTCGCAAACAGAATGCCGGCGAAGATTGCGTACACGACGAGCGCAATAACAGGAATCCCGTAGGAAAATATTTTCGTGCCCGTGACCTGCTGCTGCACAATCCTTTGGCGCTGATCGGCCGGCAAGCGGTCAATTCTATCCGCCTGCTTCGGTTGCAACTGGATCAGATTCTCCGTCACCTTGCGAAAGCCGACCTTCTGATCGACGACGTAAATAAACAGCAGGGAAACGATCGCAATGATCAGGAACGGCGCCCACCAACTGGCGCTCCGCCTCAGGTCGGCGAAGGTCTTGCTGGGCGCGAAAAAAGTGTAGACGAGGCGCTGCCCTTCCGATAGCGGCGCGGGTTGCTGGGGAGGCACAATTGCAGCGGCCATGAGCGGCTCCTTGAACTCACGCATTGTAGCCGGGTTCGCGCCGTTTCGACAACCATTTGGCTGCGGGGCACAGCCTCGTCCCATACAAACCCAAAATCACAACGCCGCCATCTCCGGCGTGGCCGCCAGCAATTTGCGCGTGTACGCGTGCTGCGCTTGGGCAGTGATCTGTTCCGTGCTTCCGATCTCGACGATCTGGCCGCGATACATCACCGCGATGCGGCTCGAGAGGTAGCGAACGACCGGCATGGAGTGTGAGATGAACAAATAGGTGAGGCCGAAATCGCGTTGGAGTTGCTGCAGAAGATTCACGATCTGGGCGCCGACGCTGACGTCGAGAGCGGAAACCGGTTCATCGGCGACGATGAACTTCGGACGCAGCGCGAGAGCGCGGGCAATGCCGATGCGCTGGCGCTGTCCTCCGGAAAACTCGTGCGGATAACGCGGCATGGCGGATTCATCCATTCCCACGGCACGCAAGAGTTCCTTCACACTCTGGCGGCGGGCGGCGCGGCTAAGGCTTTCGTGCATGATCTTCCGATGAAGAATAAGCGGCTCGGCGATCACATCCTCTACGCGGTAGCGCGGGTCGAGCGAACCGAACGGGTCCTGGAAGATGATTTGCATGTCGCGGCGAAGACGGCGCAACTCGGAGCCGTTCGCTTTCAGCAGATCGATGCCATCGAAAAGGATGGCTCCCGAAGTCGGCTCGATGAGGCGGAGGATGAGGCGTCCCAGAGTGCTCTTTCCAGAGCCGGATTCGCCCACCAAGCCGAGCGTCTCGCCTTCGTGAATGCTGAGGGAGACGTCGTCCACGGCGCGGACTTCGCCGGCGCGGCGCCCGCCGAACGGGGATTCGCCGATAGCGAATACTTTCGTGAGATTGCGAACTTCGACCAGCGCCACGGATCACAGTCTCCAGGCCATCTGTTTTATATATTCCATATTCCAGAATATGGAACGCGATTACTTTTCTCAGCCAGCAATCATCGGCACGGCCGCCAGAGCGGCGACCATGCCGATGGTGCGGGCGCGGCTGAAGTGCTCGTGCAGAAAGATGCGTGCGAGCAGAACGGTGACGGCGGGATACAGTGAGCTGAGCACGACCGCATCGTCCAGGCGTCCGATTTGAGACGCGCGGATGAAGGTGGTGGTGCCGGTGATGTCGAGAATTCCGGCAAACATAGCAATGGCCAGCACCGGCGTGGGCAGCACGCGGAGGTGTCTTCCGAACAGAACGATAGATCCCGTGACCAACAACGAAGCCGATCGCGAGCAGGCGGCAACCCACAATGCCGAGGCGTTGCCCGTTTGGTGAATACAAAGGTAAAAACCAGCGAAGCCGATTCCGGCGAGCACGGCCATGCCGATGCCTGCGGGACGGCCAACGCCAGCTTCGGTCCGTGAGATGAGCCAGACGCCGATTCCGGCCAGAATAAAGCCAAGCACGTGCCGATAGCCCGGAAAGCCCTCCGCGAAGGCGGTCGCGATGGTGGGAATAGCGGCGCCCAGAACGGCGGCCACAGGCGCGACCAGTCCCATATTTCCGCTGGCCAATGAACGGTAGAACAAGGCCAGAGCTATGCCCCCGAGCGACCCGGCGATCAGCGCCCAACCCAGGCTGGCGTCTCCCGGAAATGGCGCGTGGGTTATTAAAGCGAGAGTGGCGACCACGACCAGGCCACTGATGTGTACGATGGCCGTGAACAGAAACGCGTTCACGCGGCGTGCGCCCACCCCACCCAGAAAATCACTCGCGCCCCAGGCACCGGCTGCGGTCAGGCTATAAGCAGCAGGAATGTATTGGGCCGCGACGGACATTGGGATTTGAGCTTAGCACGCCACGCAGGGACAGCCGCCCCCGGCCGTCCAGCCGAGCGCAGCTCGGCAGCTACGCCGTGACCGCTTCCGGCTGCGCTTTCCCCGCCAGCAGTTGCCGCAACACGTACTGCAGTATGCCTCCGTTGGCATAGTAGAGAGCTTCCTGCGGAGTGTCGATGCGAACGATAGCCTGAAATTCGGCGGCCTGAAATTTCGCCGTCTTCCCGCCCTTCACGCGCACGGTAATTTTGCGGCCGGAAGAAAATTCCTCGACCGCATCGCGAATGCCCGCGATCTCGAACACTTCTTCGCCGGTCAACTTCAGCGTCTCGGCATTTTCTCCCGGCAAGAACTGCAGTGGCAGAATGCCCATGCCGACCAGGTTGGAGCGGTGAATGCGCTCGTAGCTTTCCGCAATCACCGCGCGAACGCCGAGCAGCCGCGGTCCCTTGGCCGCCCAGTCGCGCGAAGATCCGGAGCCGTATTCCTTGCCCGCGAGAATCACGAGCGGAACTTTTTCGGCATGGTACTTTTCGGACGCGTCGAAGATCGACATTTCCGCGCCATCGGGCAGGTGGCGGGTGAATCCGCCTTCGGTGTTCACCATCTTATTGCGCAAGCGGACGTTAGCGAACGTGCCGCGCACCATGACTTCGTGATTGCCGCGACGCGATCCGTAAGAATTGAAATCCGCCGGCTGCACGCCGTGAGCCATCAGGTAATTGCCGGCGGGGCCGTCTTTCTTGATGGACCCCGCGGGCGAGATGTGGTCCGTGGTGACGCTGTCGCCAAGCACGGCCAGCACGCGCGCGCCCTTGATGTCCTCGACCGCGGACGGTTTGAGCGCCATGTCATCGAAGTAAGGCGCCTGCCGGATGTAAGTGGAATCGCTTTCCCAGGCGTAAGTCTCGCCCTTTGGAACCGGCAACCCTCGCCAGCGCTCGTCTCCCGCGTACACCTCGGCATAGCTCTTGCGGAACATCTCGGACGAAATTGCGCTTGCCATCGCCTGCTCGACTTCCTGCTGCGAGGGCCAGATGTCGGCGAGGAAGACCGGCTTGCCGTCTTTGCTCTTTCCGACGGGATCCTTGCGCAGATCAATGTCGATGCGGCCGGCAAGAGCGAAGGCCACCACCAGCGGTGGCGACATCAAATAGTTGGCGCGGACTTCGGAATTAATCCGGCCCTCAAAGTTGCGATTGCCGGAAAGCACCGAGGCGACAACCAGATTCTTCTCGTCGATTTCTTTCGAAACTTCAACCGGCAGCGGGCCCGAGTTTCCGATGCAGGTGGTGCAGCCGTAGCCGACGATGTGGAACTTCAGCTTCTCCAGATAGGGCATCAGGCCGGCTTTTTCGAGATAGTCGAGCACGACTTTCGATCCGGGAGCGAGCGAAGTCTTGACCGTCGCGGGAACTTCGAGGCCGCGCTCCACCGCCTTCTTTGCCAGCAGTCCGGCGGCCAGCATCACAGATGGGTTTGACGTGTTCGTGCAACTGGTGATCGCGGCAATCACCACACTGCCATGATGCAAATGCCCGTTGGCGGGAGCTTTCGGCTCGCCTTTCGTGGCCTCGCCTTTCGTAACTTTGATCAAGCTCGGCAAAGCTTTCTCGAACGATTCGCCTGCTTTCGACAGCACGACTCGATCCTGCGGGCGCTTGGGTCCGGCGAGGCTAGATTCCACCGTGGCAAGATCAAGACTGAGTAGCTCTGAGTATTCGGCTTGGGGCGTGCTCGCGTCGTGAAAAAGTCCCTGCTCGCGCGCGTAAGCTTCGACCAAAGCTATCTGCTCGTCACTGCGGCCAGTGAGTTTCAGGTAGCGCACGCTTTCTTTGTCGATCGGGAAGATGCCGCAGGTGGCGCCATACTCGGGAGCCATGTTGGCGATGGTGGCGCGATCGGCGAGTGGCAGATCTTCGAGGCCGGGGCCGAAGTACTCGACGAACTTGCCGACCACGCCGTGCTTGCGCAGCATCTCGGTGATGGTAAGGACGAGATCGGTTGCCGTGGCGCCTTCGCGCAGGCGTCCGGTGAGTTTTACTCCGACGACGAGCGGGATCAGCATGGAGACGGGCTGCCCAAGCATGGCGGCCTCGGCTTCGATGCCGCCCACGCCCCAGCCCAGCACGCCGAGTCCATTGATCATGGTGGTGTGCGAGTCGGTGCCGACGAGCGTGTCGGGATAGGCGGTGCGCTTGCCGCCTTCCTCGTGCACAAAGACCACGCGCGCCAGGTACTCGAGGTTCACCTGGTGGACGATGCCAGTGTCCGGCGGCACGATGGCGAGATTGCGGAAGCCGGTCTGTCCCCAACGCAGAAACGCGTAGCGTTCTTTGTTGCGTTGGAATTCAAGCAGAGCGTTCACGTCGAGGGCGCTCGGCGAGCCGAATTCGTCGACCTGCACCGAGTGGTCAATCACCAGTTCGGCGGGTTGCAGCGGATTGATCAGCTTCGGGTCGCCGCCCAGTCGCCTCATGGCGTCGCGCATGGCGGCAAGATCGACAACCGCAGGAACGCCGGTAAAATCCTGCAGCAAAACGCGGCTGGGGGTGAAGGCAATTTCTTTTTCCGGCTTCGAATTCTTGTTCCACGCCGCCAGCGCGCGAATTTCTTGCTTCGTCACGTTGCGCCCATCTTCGGTGCGGAGCAGGTTCTCCAACAGAATGCGCAGCGAGAACGGCAGGTGCTGGGTGGAGATGCCCTGCTTATCGAGGGCGTCGAGCCGATAGATCTCGTACTCTTTCTTGCCGACTCTGAAAGTTGCGCGAGCGCCAAAACTATTCGATGACATGATGGCCTTCCTTCAAGCTCCGGCACAGGACCGGAGGGCAATTGCGGACCCCGGAACCACTAGTGTAATTCGTTTTGAGACCCAGCAGGAGTTGTCATCCCTCGCGGAGCGAGGGGTCTGCAGTTGTCAGGAATCGGAAACACTGTCGATTCTTCGTTCGTGTCAGCGCTCCCTACCGCACACCCGTCCAAATCTGATAGACAACCACGCCGACCATGAAGACCAGGTAAATCCTGAGCCCCCAGAAAAGAATCATCTCGGTCCGAGTGAGCTTCCGTCGAGGGCAATGATGGTGCTCCTTCGCGGAAATGAGCTGGTCAGGCTCCAGCGCAGTCATAACCGAGGTGAGATCTTCGCGGCTCACGTCAGCTTCGGGCGCAGAATCAAATTGTCTTTCCATCTACCTGCCTCCAAGAATCGCCAGCGCATTGGGTGCGATCACACTGATCCCAAACAAAAGTCCGGCGCCGATCAGTACGGTCACGACCCCCAGGGCCAGCACATTCGCCCACAGCGGACTGACCAGCACGCTCATGATTTCACGATCGTTCACCAGCATGTACAGAAAAAGCAGCGCCGGAGGCATGGCGAGCACGGCGATCACGTTCACCAGCAGCACGATGTATACCAGTGGAATTCCCGGGACCAAGACCAGCCCCGCCGCGGCCGCGGCTTCGACCAGCAGAACGAGGTAAAATGCCTTCCCCTGCTTAAAGGGGAGATTCAAACTGTGGGGGCGTCGCGCGACTTCTCCGAAGGCATACGCGGATGACGTTGAAATAGTAATTGCCGCGACCATCCCCGCCTCGAAGATGCCCAGTGCGAAAAGCGCCGCTCCCCAGTGTCCAATGAACGGCTGCAGCGCCTGGGCGAATTCGGCGGCTTCGAAGTTCGCCGCCGACATGTGGTGCATGAACAGCGGGGCCGTCGCCAGCATCGTCGCCAGCGCGGCGACCGTCGCCAAAACCGCGCCCAGCACCGTGTCCACGCGTCCGAAGCGGATGTCCCGCGTGGTGAGACCCTTATCCGCAATCGCGCTTTGCTGAAAGAACAGCATCCACGGAGTGACGGTCGCTCCGATATCGGCGAGCAGAATCAGAACTGTCTCCTGCGAGATCCCGCCGGGCAGGGGTCTCCAAGTCACCAATGCGCGGCCCACCGTCCCCCAGTGCGGATGGGTCAGCAGCGCTACCGGCACAAACACCAGGTTGAACATGGCAGCGCCCAAAATGATCCGCTCCCACGTCCAGTACCGGTGCGTTATGAGCGCGACCGACAGGACCCCCAGCGCGCCCAGGACCGCAACCGCCGGGCGCACTCCGAAGAATCCCAGCCCGGCGCGGATGGCGATAAACTCCGTGACCAGCGTAAGAAAATTGCCCACCATCAGGTCGATCATCGAGAACCAACCCCAGAACGGACCAAAGCGATCGAAGATCAACTCCGCGTGTCCGCGATGAGTGGCCGCGCCCAAACGCACGGTCATTTCCTGCACCACGCAAGCCATGAGGAATGTCAGCGCAATGAACGGCACGAAAAAGCCGATGCCGAACCGTGCCCCGGTCGCCGCATACGACAGCATGCTGGGACCATCGTTCTCTCCGAGCATCACCAGGATGCCGGGGCCAATGAGCAACCAGAACAACCGCAACCGTGGCCGGAATCCGCGCCGCGCCCGCGTCTCCGAAACCCGTTCGCGGTCGTGCGCTCGATCGATGTCCTCATGCGTGATGACGACATCACTGCCAGACGTTTGCTGATCCTTCAGGAGGCCGGATGGAAGTACGGCGTCACCTTCCAACTCCGTTATTGTCTTTGGTTCCTTCATTCAACCGATGCAGTTCAAAAGAAAAAGCGGGGGCTGCCGCTCGCTGTATTAGCGTGAGTATACATCAGGACATAAACTGTGGTTAATTACTTTTGTGACGAGCGCTGGGTCCCGCAAGCTCGAGGCATTAATCCACATTGTCATCCTGACCCTGAGCGGAGCCGAAGGGGAATCAACGTAACAACGAAGAGTGTCGCGAAATTGCGGATCAGCGAGCGGACGAACCTTTACCCTTTGGACCCGGCTTTCCCGTCCGCCGATTTCACCCAGACCCTTTCAGCGGCGGATACACCCAGGGAAACCCGGCCGGCGCCGGTGGTCAGGGTCAGCGTATTGTCGTAATTGCGATGCGCGACATGAACTCTAGCTCCGGGGCGGATGCCGCGCTGTTCCAGAAACTCAAGCAGGCGGCGATCGCGTTCATAGATACCACTCACCTGAAAGTCCTGCCCCGGTTCAGCCTGAGCAAGCAGCAGCAGGCCGCGACGGCGCCGGCTGGTGGGACTCTCCAGTTCCGTCAGATTGCCGCAAGGACACGCGACTCCACGCCCGAGTTTGGCGAATAGCCTGGCCTCGAAATCGGGCGAGACCGCGTGTTCCAAACGTTCCGCCTCGTCGTGCACCTTGTACCATTCCATTCCGAAAATTTCGGCAAGCATGCGCTCGATCAGGTGGTGGCGGACGGTCAGCTTGCGGGCAATCTTCCGCCCGGCAGCGGTCAGGCGAACGCGTCCGTCGGCATTCACCCGCACCAGGCCGTCTTTCTTCAGCCGGCGCACAGCCATGGTTACGGCCGGGGGCGAAACTTTGAGCCAGTGCGCGAGCGTGGCAGAAATGACCGGCTCCCCTTCGCTCTCGGCCTCGAGGATCGCTTTAAGGTAGTCCTCTTTGGAAACAGTGATCACGTGAGCAGATTATACGGCGGGATTAAACGTAGCTAACCGAAAGATTGCAGTGGTCAAAGGTAAAAGGTCAGAGGTCGGAGGTCAGAGGTCAGAGGTCAGAGGTCAGAGGTTCACCCCCTTGCAGTGAAAGGGTCTTTAGCGACAACCAGGGGCGAGTGCCGTTTCAATTTCCGCCTCTGCAATTCTGACCTCTGACCTCTGCAATTCTGGTCTCTGACCTCTGCAATCTGTTCTCGCAATCTGTTCCTGTTTGACATCATCTTCTCCCGCCCCTACCCTTAAATGTTCGACTATGAAGATCCTCGTCATCGGCAGCGGCGGACGCGAGCACGCTTTGGTGTGGAAGCTGCGGCAGTCGCCGCGGGTCACGAAAATCTACTGCGCACCGGGGAACGGCGGGATCGCGGACGAAGCCGAGTGCGTCGCGGTCGACGTAAAGAACCTCGACTCGATGATCGCGCTCGCCAACCAGATCCAGCCCGACCTTACGATCGTGGGGCCGGAATTGCCACTGATGCTCGGCTTGGTGGACGAATTCACGCGACGAGGCTGGCTCACATTCGGCCCGACCAAAGCCGCCGCGCAGCTTGAAACCAGCAAGAGCTTTGCCAAGGAATTCCTGCAACGTCACCGCATCCCCACGGCGCATTATGCGATCTGCGATTCTCCGGAAAAGGTGTGCGATGCGCTGCCGCACTTCCATACTCCGATCGTGGTGAAGGCCGACGGACTGGCGGCCGGCAAGGGCGTGGTCATCGCCAAGACTAAAGACGAGGCTTCGACTGTCGCCAATGAAATGTTGAGCGGCAGAATGCTGGGCGAGGCCGGATCGCGTGTGGTGCTCGAGGAATTTCTCGAAGGCGACGAACTCTCGTTTCTGGTCGTGAGCGATGGCGAGCGGGTGGCGCCGCTGGTCGCGGCGCAAGATCACAAGCGCGTGGGCGACGGCGACACCGGCCCCAACACCGGTGGCATGGGCGCCTACACGACTCAGACCATCGTCGATGACCAGATGCGCGACTGGCTGCTCGCCCACATCGCCCGGCCCGTCGTCGCCGGCATGAAGGCCGAAGGCGCGGAGTATAAAGGCGTTCTCTATTGCGGCTTGATGATGACCGCGCGCGGCCCCATGGTGCTCGAATTCAACTGCCGCTTCGGCGATCCCGAGACGCAGCCGATTCTGATGCGCCTCGAAAGCGACTTGGTCGAGGCAATGGAGGCGTCAATCGGCGGCCGCACCAGCGAGGGCGATTTCAAATGGTCGAACGATGCGGCGGTGTGCGTGGTGATGGCTTCGGGCGGTTATCCGGGGGTCTACGAGGCGGGCAAGAAGATCAGCGGCCTGGAGGATGCGGCGAAGCTGGAAGGCGTGAAAGTCTTCCATGCCGGCACGTCAAAACGTGACGACGCTTTCTACACTTCCGGCGGACGCGTGCTCGGAGTAACGGCCCGCGCTGCGGAGTTAGGAACGGCGGTGGAGCGCGCTTATGAAGCTTGCGCAAAGATCGGCTTCGAGGGCGCGCACTATCGCAGAGATATTGCGGCGCGGGCGCTGAAGAAGAATTAGCGTCCATTTGACTTGTCATCCTGAGCGAAGCGAAGGACCTATGGATTTGCTCACGGCGCCGAAATGCATAGGTCCTTCGCTTCGCTCAGGATGACAATTGAGGTTTTGATTTACTTTGATGGGGATGGGCGCAGAGCAATCATGACCAAGCCACTGGTTTCAATCGTGATGGGCAGTGACTCCGACCTGGAGATCATGCGCGAAGCCGGAAAAGTTCTGGATGAATTCGGGATCGCGTACGAGATGGACGTAACTTCCGCCCATCGCTCTCCCGACCGCACCGCAGACTACGCGCGCAAAGCCGCGCAACGCGGCATTCGCGTGATCATCGCCGGAGCGGGCGGAGCGGCGCACCTGGCGGGCGTAATCGCAGCGCACACCACCTTGCCGGTCATTGGCGTCCCCATCCCTTCCACTTCGCTGCAGGGCATGGATTCCCTGCTGGCGACCGTGCAAATGCCCGCAGGCATTCCAGTAGCCACCGTCGCCATCGGCAAGCCCGGCGCGACGAATGCAGGAATCCTGGCCGCACAGATACTCGGGCTCGCGGATGCTGCGATCGCGAAGAAACTCGCGACGCACAAAGAGAAACTGGCGCGCGGCGTGGAAGAGAAATCGAAAAAACTCAAGAACGCGGTGTAACGATGAATGACGGCATCCGCTTTTCAGAACTGCTCGCGTACACGGCAGAGGAGAATCGCCGGTGGAAGGAGTTCTTCCGCCAGCATCCTCAGGCGATGGACTTACCCTGTGACATCGCGGGAAGCCCAACGGTCCACAGTTTTTTTCTGCACATCTTTACGACGGATTTGTATTTCGCCCATCGCTTGCTAGGCCTGGTCCCGCCAGATTTCAAGGCGCTGCCGCATGCCACGATCGATGAGTTATTCGGGATCGGGGAAGGAGCGGCGGAGAAGCTGCGCCAGTTTGTGGATCACGCGAGCGAGGAAGATTGGAACGAAATCACCCCGCTGGGCTTTCGTGATCGCAAGGCCAGCAGGCGGAAAATGATGGCCCAAGTGGGACTGCACGGAGTGCATCACCGCGCACAACTCGCGACGCTCTTGCGCCAGCAGGATTACAGACAAGATTGGATCCACGACATCGTGCTGAGCGACGTCATGCCGTAGTGTTTGGACGAGAGTTAAAGTTTCAGAGATTTCAGATATTCCCGGAACTCCCCGCCCAGATCTTCGCGTTTCAGCGCAAACTCAACCGTGGCTTTGAGGAAGCCGAGTTTGTCGCCGGCATCGAAGCGGCGCCCTTCGTAAACGTAGGCGTACATCTTCTCGCGCCGCGACAGCCCGCGCAGCCCGTCCGTGAGTTGCAACTCGCCGCCCGCGCCGGGCTTGATGTCCGAAAGGGTTTCGAAGACCGCCGGCGTCAGAATATAGCGTCCGATTACGGCCAGATTCGAAGGCGCATCCGCGAGCTTCGGCTTCTCCACCAGATCGAGAACTTCGAAAAGTTTGCCACCGGAGCCCGCAACCTCTTTCGCCTTCAGCACGCCGTACGAAGAAATCGCCGCCCCATCGACCACCTGCGTCGCGATCACGGAACAATGCTTCTCCTCGAACACATTCATCAACTGCTTGAGCACCGGCACCTTCGCATCGATGACGTCATCGGCGAGCAGGGCGGCAAAGGGTTCGTTGCCAATCAATTCGCGCGCGGTGAGCACCGCGTGTCCCAAGCCGAGCGCCTCCTTCTGCCGTACGTAGGCCACGTGGATCATGTCCGAAATCTGGCGCACGATCTTGAGCAAGTCGTGCTTGCCTTTTTCCTCGAGCATCTTTTCCAGCTCGTAGCTGACGTCGAAATGATCTTCGATGGCGCTCTTGCCGCGTCCAGTGATAATGATGATCTGGTCGCATCCGGCTGCCAGCGCCTCTTCCACGCCATACTGAATGATGGGCTTATCGACCAGCGGCAGCATCTCTTTCGGTTGAGCTTTGGTGGCCGGAAGGAAGCGGGTACCTAATCCGGCGGCAGGAAAAATCGCTTTGCGAACTTTCCGGATCTTGCGGCGGTCGCCATTCTTTCGTCGTTCGTCCATCGGGCTCCTTGCGGAATCATTGTAACTGCTGGAGCTTACAGCTGGACTGCTTCTTCCTGCGCTTCCAGTTCTTCCAGCAAATCGCGTAGCGTTTGCAGTATTCCTCCGGCGCTGTCGATCTTAATCGAAAACTTCAGCGTACCGTCCGGAGTAAATTGCGCGCCGCGTTGCGACGCCACAAAACGCGCCAGCTTCCCCGGATCAACTGAAGCATTGGGGCTGAACTTGATGTTCACGAACTCGCGCTTGCGCTCAATCGCGTTGGCGCCGACCCGCATCGCCTGCAGCTTTAGCGCGGCGTACGCAAGCAGGTTGCGGACCGCGCCGGGCGTCTCGCCGTAGCGATCGATCAGCTCTGAGCGAACGTCGTGCAGTTGCGACTCGGTCTCGACTCCAGCGACGCGCTTGTACATGCGCAGGCGCTGGTTCTCTTCTTTGATGTAGTCGGACGGAATGCGGATGTTGAGACCGAGATTGAGCTGGATCTCCGTGACTTCAACGCCCGCCTCGCCTTTCATTTCGCGCACGGCGCGCTCCAGCATCTGCGTGTAAAGTTCGAATCCCACCGCTTCGATGTGGCCGCTCTGCTCCCCGCCGAGAAGATTTCCCGCGCCCCGCAGTTCGAGATCAAGTGCGGCGATCTTGAAGCCCGCGCCGAGATCGGAGAACTCCTTGAGCGCGGCCAGGCGGCGGCGCGCGATCGGCGTCAACTCGATTTCGGCGGGCAAAAGCAGGTACGCGTAGGCGCGCCGGTTCGAGCGGCCAACCCGTCCGCGAAGCTGATAAAGCTCCGACAAGCCAAGCCGGTCGGCCCGATTGATGACGATCGTGTTGCAGAGCGGGATGTCGAGGCCGTTCTCGATAATCGTGGTCGAAACCAGGATGTCGGCTTCGTGATGCATAAATTTCAGCATCACTTTTTCCAACTCCCCTTCGCCCATCTGCCCATGGCCCACGGCGATGCGGGCGTTCGGCGCCATGGCTTGAATCTTGGCCGCAATCTCCCAGATCGTCTCGATGCGATTGTGGACGAAATAAACTTGGCCGCCGCGGTCGAGTTCCTGTTCGATCGCGGACTGGATAAGCTTTTCGTCCCAGTTCGCGACCACGGTCTGAATTGCCATGCGATCTTTAGGCGGCGTTTCGATCACGCTCATGTCGCGCAGACCCACCAGCGACATATGCAGAGTGCGCGGGATCGGCGTCGCCGACATGGTGAGCACATCGACTTCCGTGCGCATCTGCTTGATGCGTTCCTTGTGGCGCACGCCGAAGCGCTGCTCCTCATCCACCACCAGCAGCCCGAGGTCGGCAAACTTCACGTCCTTGGAGAGCAGGCGGTGGGTGCCGATCAGTATGTCCACTTTGCCGGCTTCCACTCTTTGCAAAATTTCCTTGATCTGCTTGGCCGTCCGGAAGCGGCTGATCATTTCGACTGTGATCGGGAACGGCGCGAATCGTTGCTTGAAGGTTTCGCAGTGCTGAAATGCGAGAACGGTGGTGGGCGCGAGCACGGCGACTTGCTTGTTGTCGCTCAGGGCCTTGAAGGCAGCGCGCATCGCCACTTCAGTTTTGCCGTAACCGACGTCGCCGCACAGCAGGCGATCCATGGGGAGTTGCGATTCCATGTCGCGCTTCACGTCGGCAATGGCCTGCGCCTGGTCTTCAGTCTCGTTGTATTCGAAGGCGTCCTCGAACTCCTTCATCCACTCGGTGTCGGCTGGGAAGATGTGACCCTGCGCGGCCTGGCGCTGCGCATAGAGTTTGAGCAACTCGTCGGTCATGTCCTTCATCGCCTTGCGCACGCGGGCCTTGGTCCTGCCCCAGGCGGCGCTGCCAAGATGATTCAGAGCGGGCTTCGCGCCCTCCGACGAACGATATTTCTGAACCAGATCGAGGCGAGTCAGCGGAACATAGAGCCGGGCAGCTTCGGCGTACTCGAGCAGCATGAATTCCGCAGCGCCGTCGCCCTGGTTGATTTCTTTCAGACCTTGATACTGTCCAATGCCGTGCTCCACGTGGACGACGTAGTCGCCGACCTGCAAATCGCGGAAGTCGGAAAGGAAGGCCGAGACCTTCGATTTCTGCCGTTGCGGCCGCGACGCGACCAGGTCCGATTCGTCGAACAGATCGCGTGCCCCAAAAATCGCGAGATGCGCTTCGGGCAAAACGAAGCCGTCGGGAAGGTAAGCCTTCAGCAGCGTAGTGGTGAGAACGTCGCCGGCAAAATAAGAAGTTTCGTCGGCATAGCTTTCTCCGCTGCGCGTGCGGCTTCCCAGACGATAGGAAGCGTTGTACTCGGTGAACATATCGGCGAGGCGCTCGACTTCTCCCGTGTTGGGCACGGCAAGAATTACCTGCGTGCCGCCGCCGACCAGCTTCTGAACCTGCTCGATCATGGCTGGAACAGCGCCGTGGAAGCGCGTGGCGGGCTGGGAAAGAAAAGCCGCTTCCGGGCTTTCCTGGGGGGCCTCGCGCGCCATCGCCAAATATTCGAAATCGGCTCCGGAGAGCGCCGCGGTTTTTTCCCGCCAGATTTCCGGCGTCAGATAAAGATCGGCGGGACGAACCAGATTTCCCACTCCGCTGCGCTCGTGCGCTTCTTCAATCCGGGCCCAGACTTTGTCGAGCTCCTGCCCGAGCGCTTCGGGCTCGTCGAGAATCACCCGCGCTTCCGGAAGCAGCCCGAAAATGCTGCGGTCGGCGCCCGCCACCGGCGCGTAGAACTCCCAGCCCGGAAAAACTCCAGCGCCGGAGTCGCGCACCGCTTGCTCCACAATCTCCGGCGATCCCGTAATGCGTTTCCCCGAAAGCCGCGCGTTGATCGAACCGAGCAGTTCTTCCGTGACCGGCGTTTCCGTCAGCGGCAGAAGCAACACTTCGTCCACCGGGTTCGACGACCGCTGACTCGCCGGATCGAACTTGCGCATCGATTCGACTTCATCCCCGAAAAACTCGACGCGCACCGGACGGTCCGCTTCCGGCGAGTACACATCGAGAATCCCGCCGCGAGCCGCGTACTGCCCCGGCATCTCCACCACATCGGTCGCGCTGTAGCCAACCGTGTTCAGGTGCTCGAGCAACTTCTCCAGGTCGAAAGTTTCACCGCGACGCAGAACCTTCGCCAGGTCGGCATAGTACTCGGGGGAACGAAGAAGAATTGTGGTCGCCGTCACCGGCGAAAGTACGATTGCGGCGCGGCCGGTCGCGATCTTCCATAACGCCGTCGCGCGTTCTTCCTGAATCTCGGGATGCGGCGACAGATTCTGGAAAGGCAGTACATCGCGCGCCGGAAGGGTCACAACCGAGTCTGGATCGGCGGCTCCGGTCAATTCGCAGAACGCGCGCAGCACCGGCAGCAACTCTTCGGCCGCGCGGTTGTCGGCCACCACCATCACAAACGGACGCTCGACCGTGCGTCGTAACAAAACAACGATTAGCGCCTTGGCAGCCGGCGAGAGTCCAGTGACACTCATCCGCCCCGCGCTCTCCCGCAGATGGGAGGCGGCACGCGTGAAGGAAGGTAGTTGTTCAACGTCCGCGAAAATTTCGCGGACGAACGGCAAAAGCATTTCCCTTTGATTCTACCAAGGCGGAAGGAATGGGGTGTTGTGCTCAGGCGTTTAGGGATGCGTCCAGTATTATTATCTTCATGAAGGGTGACCTTGCATTCAATTACGCACTCTGGCGAATGGGAAAGTTGCCGCCAGAACGTGTCCCCGATGTTGCCTGTGACGCGTTGGCGCAGGGGTTTGATCATCCAACGTTGGGATATCTTGCGGGTTTAAGTAAGCCATCTTCGGTGGATATCGGCGCTAGCTTCGATGACGTTTGCCATGAACTCGGGGTCATTCCCACTGCGCCGTGCGATGTTGAGGCCGCGGAGTTCAGAATGTGGCTGGAAAAGGCGATTCCGATAGCAGGCATGATCGCGAAGCAGATTCTAGATGGCGCTATAGATCCCGCTGAAGGCTGGCTTAACATCCCTTGGCGGGAAGATCGATCCCTGGGACCGCTGGATGTTTTCTTCACATTTGCAGATCGCGAGGGAGGCAACATCAGCTTCGACGAGGACTTCCGCCGTCACCTGAACGCTGCTTGCAGGCAATTTCTTGCCGGGGTCGAGCCTGAGAAAACTCCGTAGTGCTTACTTCCGAAGCAACGGCCGCGTGAGGCAAGTCGGCCCGCCCGCTCCGTTAATGCAGATCTCCGACCCCGGAAACGTGCACACGTCAAAACCCGCGTCGCGCAAGATCTGATTTGTCCTGGTGTTTTCTTCAATCGCAATCAGGCGCTTCTGCCCGAGCGCGAGCACGTTGCAGGCAAGCGTCTCGCGCTCGCTGTACTCAATCTCAATCAGCCGAAACCCGCGCTCCCTCAGTAGTTCGACGGTCTCGACCGCGAGCCACGGCAGATCGACCAGGATGGTCTGCTCATCGAGCATGCTCATCAGCGACATCAGGTGCAGACACGCAGATGGCCCCGGTCCGTAAGGCAGCGGCGCCGACAGCACCGCAACATGCTTCAGGGAATCTTTTGAAGACAGCAGGGTCCGCATCTGCTCGATCCCCGCTTTGTTCGTCCGATAGCCGTCCCCGATCAGCAGCGTCTGCGAATCAAGCCACACCATGTCGCCGGATTCGGAAGTCCCGGGCAGCCGTATCTCGCCGAACACCGGGATGCCCAGTTGCCCGCAAAAGGTCGCGTGAGCCTGCGCCTCCGCCACGCGATTCTTCTTTCCAGGATTCATCAGCACCAGACCATAATCCGTGGCCAGCGACGCGTCGTGCACATAGATGGCATCGAGCGTAAGCGATTCCGCCGGGGGCAGACTCACGACCTCAGTGCCGCCCTCGCTGAGCAACCGGCACAGAATCTCATGCTGCGTCTGCGCTGCCTGAAAATCAGGAGCACGCTGAAATCCGAGCTCCAGCCATGCCGCAGCTTTCCTGGAAACATCCCACCCCGCATTGCCCGGCGGGCACACCATCACCCGCAGCAGTTCGCCAGTCGTGGAATGTCCGTTGAAATTCTCGGAAGGCACAAGCGAGGGCACAAGAAATATTTCTGGCACGACAGTAGTCTCGCTCTAAGCGGCTGCGGAAAAACTTGGGTTTCGTATCAGGACATCGCTCGAGCGATGCCGTAAAGCTCTCGAAATCAACGCCCTTCAGCGGCTGGGCGTCGACTTCCGACTTTTCCGCCGCCTGCTAAGAAATCTAAAGAAAGGCAGCCAAAAACGCAATGCGGGGACAGGCGGGGACCAAGACCAGAACCAAAGACAGCCTTCCGCTGTCGGCCTGCCCCACTCGGTAATCCACGTTATTGCTTGCCTAAACACCCTCTTCTGATGTACATATCAGCGGTGTCCCTGCCCAACAACGTGCTCAAAGTTCAAGCAGCGAGTCACAACCCGCGCACTTTGATTCCCGCCTTCCGCCACGATGTGGAAGATCCCAGGAGCTTTATGAAAGCGACTCTGCGTCTGTTCTGTTTCGCGGTCATGTTCTTGCTTGCGCGCCAACTTGCCTTTGCCCAGGGCGCCGCCACCGGCGACCTCCACGTCAGCGTGAAAGATCCGAAGGGCAGCGTCGTGACCAACGCCGCGGTCACCGCGCGCAATGTGGCCAAGGGCCTGGAACGCGCCGGCAGCAGCGACGGACAGGGCGGCTACAGTGTGCGCCAGTTGTCTCCCGGCACGTATTCCGTCATCGTGGACGCGCCCGGCTTCACCAAGGAAGAAGTCACCGGCGTCGCGCTCACCGTCGGCGGGTCGGTCGAGTTACCCGTCGCGCTCACCGTCGCGGGCGGCAAGGAAATCGTCGAAGTCAGCACCCAAGCCGAGCTGGTTGAAACTTCGCGAAGTTCCACCACTGACACCGTCGGCGAGCGCCGCATCGACAATCTGCCGACCAACGGCCGCAACTACATCAACTTCACGCTCACGGATTCGCAAGTCGTCCGCGATAACACGCCCAACACCGGCGCTGCGCCCACCTCCGGCCTCAACATGAGCGGACAGCGCGGCCGTTCCAACCTGGTCAACGTCGATGGCGCCGATGCCACCGACAATTCCACCAACGGCGTGCGCTCCACCGTCTCGCAGGAAGCGGTGCAGGAATTCCAGATCATTGCCAACAACTACGCCGCCGAATACGGCCGCGCCGCCGGTGGCGTGATCAACATCATCACCCGCTCCGGATCGAACGATTTCCACGGCGACGTCTACGGATACCTGCGCAATCGCGATTTCCAGGCCGTCAACCCCTTCGCAGCCTGCCCTGCTCCGCCCTGTTCCAACCCGGCCTACACGCGCGTCCAGGCTGGCGCGGCCTTCGGCGGGCCGATTAAGAAAGACAAGACTTACTATTACTTTTCCTACGAAATCACGCGACGCCACGAGACGGGATTCTCCAGCATCGGCGATGGCGGACTTCCCTACTGGCAGCTTCAGCCATTTGACGCCACGAATATTTTCGCTCCGGGCGCCCCTGCGGGAACGTTTACCATCGACGTGACGCCGCAGCAGGCGCAGTTCTTGCAAACACCGGGCTTGCCGTCCTCTGTAGCGCAGCAGTACGCCTTTCTAGCTGGAGGATCGTCTGGCATCGCTTTGAGCGGAGCCTACCCTTCGTCTTTTGCGTTGCTGGCGCAATCAGGCGCTATCCCAACGCCTGCCAACGGCACCAGCCCCCTTACGCAATTTCCTACTTCCTGCAACAGCACTAACACGCTCTGCAATGGGCTGCCAGCCTCGTTCCTGGAACTCAATCAGCAAGTGGGGAATTTCCCGGTGTTCGAAGGAACGAGTCTCTACTCGCTCCGTCTTGACCACAACCTGGCCAATAACAACCGCCTGACCCTGCGAGCAAATGTGAGTCCGAGCACCGTGACCGGAATCGAGGTCAATGGCGAAAACCAGGTGTTTGGGCAGAACGCGTTTTCGCGAACGTCCCAGCAGACCTATCGCGATGCTGCCGGCATGTTTCAGGACACGTGGACCGTCGGCAACAACCGGATCAACGAGTTCACCTTCCAGTATGCCCGCCGTGGCCTTGCATATTTTTATTCCAGCTCGCCGGGTGGCTCCGATATAGGGGTGGACATCAACGGCCTCGCCTACTTTGGCCGCGAACCCTACTCCTACATTCAGCGCACCGAACAACGCTACCAATTTACGGACAACTTCTCCTGGACCCTGGGCCGTCACGATACCAAGTTTGGCGCGGACTTCAATTACATTCCCATCAGGGCTACCTTCACGGTCAACTACGGCGGCGTGTACAGTTTTAACGCCCTCCCGGCCTCGCTTTTTGGCTTTCCCGAAAGCATCCCGGGTATCGGCAACGTCCCCGGTTTTTCCGCCGTCCAGTCCTATGGTCTGGGAGTCCCGGAAGACTCCATACAAGGTTTCGGCAATCCACGGGATTCGTTCTCCAACAAGCCCCTCGGCGTGTTCTGGCAAGACGCTTGGAGAGTGCGCCCTAACCTCACTCTGAACTATGGCATTCGTTATGACGTGGAGTTCCCGCCGCAACTGGTGGCGCCCACCGGAGTGGCGCTGGCCGCGTACAACTCTTTGGGCTTGCAAAAGGGGATCAAGACGGACGCCAACAACGTCCAGCCTCGTATCGGTTTGGCGTTCGATCCGAAAGGCGACGGCAAGACGGTGATCCGCGCCTCCTACGGAATGTTCTATGACCACCCTCTGCTTGGCCTCTATTTTCTCGGCGATGCTTCCGATGGCTCCAACAGCGGCCAGATGCTTTTCTTCCTAAGCGCCCCCTGTGACGGGACGAGTCCCAGCCCACTGAACATTAGCTCCACGAATCTCTTCCAGGGCATTTTAGGAAACGCCGGTTGCCTGCCTAGCGGCCTTGCTCAGGCGCTGGGCTACCAAGCCAATTCTCCGCAGTCGTCGGCTTGCCACGGCGAGGCCAACCCCCAACGCTTTGATCCGTGTCTTCCTAATTCGCCCTTCCTAAACCAACAATACCTTGTCGGGGCCAACCCCTTTCCTCTGATCTCGCAGCCGTTTGGCTACCCCCAGGCCAAGAACTTCGTCTACGCGTATTCGCAGCAAGCCAATCTCTCCGTGGAGCGTGATCTGGGCGGTGGTTTCTCCCTGAACCTGGCCTACAACTTCAACGGCGGACGCCATTTGAATCGGCCGATCAACGCCAACCCGGTGCGCGGCGACTTGCTGGTGGCAAACTGGCAAGCCGCGGTAGTGGCCGGAGCAGCGCAAACCTCTACTAGTCCGCTTTCGGTAGCCAGTTGCGGGGTGAACCCGATCCCAGGATCGCCGCTTCCGTACTATGTTCCCGCCGCGCTCGTCAGCTTCTTCCGCCCCTCCGGACTCAATCCCTCCTTGGCCGGCGGCCCGTTCGCTCCGTGTATTCCCTTAGCGCTGGCCGACCTCCAGGCCGCAGGACTCAACACCGCGTGTAATCCTTTGGCAACCGGGCTGACCGGTTGCGTGCCCTTCAGCGACATGGATGCTAATTACTCGAACGGCAGCTCCATTTATCATGGCTTCAGTGCCAACCTGCGCAAGCGCTTCAACCGCCACTACGAATTCCTCGCGTCGTACACCTGGTCGCATGCCCTTGACGACTCCACCGACCTGGAGTCGCCGCTCGCGCCCCAAGATAGCTTCCATCCAGAGCTGGAGCGTTCCAACTCGCTTTTTGACCAACGCCATCGCTTCGTCTTCAGCGGCGTTTACCAAAGCGGCCACTTGACCGGCAATGGTTTTGCCAGCAAGTTCTTCAGCAACTGGACCCTTGCGCCCATCATCGAAGTGGCCTCGGGGCGCCCCTTTAACCTCACCACCGGCGGGAACGATAATTTTCAGTTCGTGACTAGCGGCGGCCGGCCTAACATCGTGCCCGCAGGCACGCCCACCAACGGGTGCGGGTACCCGACGTACGCCTCAAAGGTTTCGCCCTCAGGCTTTTTCCAGGAGCCCTGCTTCGCCGACCTGACCCCCGCCCAGCTCGCCCAGCCCGACGCCCTCGTCCTGCTCGATGGCAACTTCCCGCGCAACGGCGGGATCCAACCCTGGACGATCTTCAACGACCTGCGCGTCACCAAACGCATCTACTTCGGCGAGCGCTTTAATATGGATCTCAGCGCCGACACCTTCAACATCGCCAACCGTTACAACGTGGCGGCCGTAAGTCCGCTCTTCAGCAACGCCGGTCAGCCCGCCGCCGCCTACGATCCGCGCCAGTTCCAGTTCGCGCTGAAATTGAACTGGTAAGATCACATTGTGGGAGTTACGCGAGGAATGCTTTGAAGGGGAGGATCAGGAGGCTTTGTATCACGGCATCGCTTTAGCGATGCCACAAGCTCTTCAAAACCAGACGCCCCTTCAGGGGCGGCGCGTCGTTCGTCAACCTACAAGCCCACGCGTGCAAAAAGAAAAGCCGCAGCAAGCCTGCGGCTGTCCTCCAGTTTTACTCTTGCGCCCTGTTGCCGGATTACTGGTGCTTATCCTTGTAGATGCTCCTGCTGATCCGGTTCTGCTGACGATTGATCCCTTTCTGCTCGGCCTTGGTCAGATGGCCGTTGTGTTGCGCCATGTCCCTCTGTTCACGGTTCTGCACGCTGGTCTCGCGCTTCTCCAGGTTGGACGCTTGCTGCGAGTTCAATTTCCCGCTCTTGATGCCGTTGCCAATGCGCTGTTGCTGGTTTTCCTCGCGACGGTTCACTTGATTGACCCGCGGATGGCCAGGATCGACAACGCCGGGGCCCGCACCCGAGGTGGTTGAGGTTTGAGCAGAGGCGGAACCGGCGAGCATAAGTCCCCCGACTGCCAGGGCTAACAGCGACTTCATAAGTGTGTTGTTCATGCAGATAGGAACCCCCGCTGAAAGATTAGTTGCAGCAGGGGCCGAAAGACGAGGTTACCTAAGTGATAGCCCGCAAGTTACCAGCTTAGCATAGGCCGCACACTTATCCGGCCCACCCGCTACCGTCGCACCGCCATTAGTCGAAGTCGATCTTCTCGAATCCCAAACCCTGCAACAGACCTCGGATCGTGGAGGCCGCATTCTGCTGCGCCGTTCGCAAAATTCCATCGGCCAACGCGGCCTCTTGCAGCTGACGTTCCGCCTCCTGGCGCACTTGCGTTTCCAGATTCGGATCGGTCGGTACCAGCAACCCAGTTTGCCTGGAATACACCCGCGTCTTCGCGCTGTCGAGCCGGGTGCTGAACACCTGCGCCGCGGGAAGCCGCAAGTGAATCTGCTTGCCATCCACTCTGACGTCATCCAGCTTTAGATTCGAAAAATCAATGCCGGCGACAACTTCGCCGTGCACGATCATCAAGAGGCGATCTCCCGTCAGAAAGTCCGGTAACAGGGGATTTTCTTTGGCGCCGGTCACCAACTTATCCATGGTGTAGACCACGGTCTCCAGCCGCTGTAGCCGCTGAATGCGATCGACCACCGTGGGCTGGCTTACATCGATGCTGAGGGTTCTGCCTGTCACCGCCGACAACATATGGCTCAACAGGGCCCTCCCGGAATTCCGCGACAGCATCAACCATCCGAGCGAGCCAACAAACAACACCCCGAGCAGCAGCCCGACAATGAGCGCGAACCCAACCGTCGCAGAGGTTCGACCAAGTCCAGGAGCAGATTTAGAAGAGTGAAGTCCTGCATCAGGATCGTGAGCCATCTTATAAGGTTATCACCAAGCCGATCGTCGAAGCAGGGCCAACAGCACAGCCGAATCCCCATCGTCAAGAAGCCGGAAAGAGTCTCCGCTCACACAATCTGAGATTACCGACAAAGACAAAAAAGCCCCTCGGGCGATCCTGTCCGAAGGGGCCTGTTAAGCCATAGAAGTCTTCCATCACCAGCGCCCGCACGAAGCTCTGGACATGAAGTGCCCAACCGTTCGGCCCGAGCTTGTCACCCATGTAGCCGGTACACTCTGTAACCCATGTCTCCGGGTTGGACCGGAAAGAATGGTGGGCGCTGTAGGATTTGAACCTACGACTTCCACCGTGTGAGGATGGCACTCTACCGCTGAGTTAAGCGCCCAGTGAATGCGGTTTTTTTATTGTAACAAATCGCGGCTGCCCTTTCGGCATCCACTCAGCCTCTTGACCGCCTGCGCCGCTCCCGGTAGCCTCTTTTTGTCGCCCTTTCATGGCTGCATCCGATATTCCCGACGCTCGACCCGTAACTGATTCACGGGAAAACACTTGCGCGCGCATTCCTGACCCCGAAGACGTGCAACTTTCGTCCCCAAACGGGGTTTCTACTGATGTGAGCAGCGTGGCCATTGATCGCGGACCGCTGGATCGCGGGCTGCTGGACTTTGCCGGAGCGGCTCTGCCTCCGCCCGATGCCACGGCAAATTCCGTCGTTAATGCAGACGTTAATGCAGACGACAGTTCAGACCATGCCGTTTCCGACATCGACGCGATGCTGCGGGTGAAGACGGGCGACGAGTCCGCCTTCGCTTACCTGGTGCAAAAATATCGCCGGCCGATGGTCGGGTTCATGTACCGCTTGTGCCACAACCCGTCGACCGCCGAGGAGTTGGCGCAGGAAGTTTTTCTGCGCGTGTACCGCTCGCGCGCCACTTACGAGCCGAGCGCCAAGTTCACCACCTGGCTTTATCGCATAGCGACCAACCTGGCCGTCAACCACGCGCGCGATACGCGCCACGAGCGTCCGGAAAACACGCTGCGCCTCGATGAGCCGGACCGGGAAACGGGCTCGACACCCGACCTGGCCGACGAGTCGCTCACCGCCGAAGAGCAGATCTTGAAGCGGGAGCGGCTGGCGGCGATCCGCGGCAAAGTGAACGCGCTGCCCGAGCGCCAGCGCATGGCGGTCATCATGCACAAGTATCAGCAGATGGATTACCGCCAAATCGCCGGCGTGCTGAAGCTCAGCGAGTCCGCCACCAAGTCGTTGCTGTTTCGCGCCTACGAAACGTTGCGCGAACAGTTGAAAGAGTTCGTTTCGGGGAAGTAGAGGAAAGCAGTATGAATTGCAATCAAATTCGCGAGCTGTTGCCGGATCTGGCCGCCGGCATGGACGCCGCAACAGTGCAGCCGGAGGTCGAGAAACACCTCGCATCCTGTGCCGGCTGTGCCGCCCATCTGCGAGACCTGCAGAAAACCATGGCGTTGCTCGATGAATGGCAAGCGCCCGAGCCGTCGCCGTATTTCGACACCCGCTTGCAGGCGCGCCTGCGCGAAGAAATGGCGCGCCCGCATGCAGGATGGCTGAGTTGGCTGCGGCATCCGGCGTGGGCCATGTTGCTCGCAGGCGTAATATTTGTCGGAGCGCTGGCGGTTGGCATTGGCAACAAGTCGTATGTTTTTCAGACCGAAGCCATACCGACCAACCCTCCGTCTCTCGGCCTGCCGGTTGAGCCGGGGACCGCCGTCGGCGACTTGCAGGCGCTGGAGCGAAACGACGAGTTGTACGCCGATTTCGATATGCTCGACGAACTGCAGGTGCAGGACGACGTAACCGCAAATCCGTAAGATTCGCGGGCAATGCAAGACCAGTAACGGGGGACCAAGTATGTTGGGCCGGGTAAAAATTGCGAGCTGTCTGGCGGCGTTGCTGCTGCTGACGCCCTTGCTTGCCCAACCCTCGTTCGCCCAAAGCCGGTATTCGCCGCCGCAACGTCCACCGCAACAGCATCCGCAATCGCAACGTGCGGACGGGCAGTGGCACCACTTTCAGAAGGAAGGCCGTCCCAGCCCCAGCCGCCCCAATCAAGTCCATCCGCCGCAGAACCAGCCCGGCCACGCCGGAAACTGGCTCCGCCGCTATAAAGATCTGCCGCCCGCGCAGCAACGCCGCGCGCTCGAAAACGATGGGCAGTTCCGCAAGCTTCCTCCGCAACAGCAAGCGCAGTTGCGAAACCGGTTGCAGCATTTTTCCAGCCTGCCTCCAGAGCAGCAGGAACGCGTGCTCAACCGCATGGAAACCTGGGAGCACCTGACTCCCGATCAGAAGCAGCAAGCGCGCCAGCTCTTTCAGCGGTTCAAGCAGTTGCCGCCCGACCGCCGTCAGGCCGTCAACCGCGCGATCCGCGGGATGCGCGGCCTGACGCCCGAACAGCGCGACCGGCTCATCAACTCCCAGCAGTATCAGCGCTCATTCTCGCTGCAGGAACGCGTCATCCTCAGCGGAGCCGCCCACCTTCCGCTAGCCCCCGGCGACGGACTGCAACCCGAACCGCCCGAATAGTATCGCTCAGCCGCGCACCGCAAATACGGCATCGACACTGCGACTCCAGACGTGCTCATTGGGACATGAAAGCCAACATCGAAGAAAGGATGCCCGAGCGCGCCCTGCGGGTCGTGCTCGGGGCTGGTTACTCATTCGTAATGTACGCGAGGAAATAGGGCGCGTAGTCGTTGTTCTCGTTCGTTGGAAGAGCCCCCTTTACCCCGATTCGAGTCTGGTCCCCATAGAGGTACCACCCGCTCAGGGCGCCCGGCAAAGCAGTTTGCCCGACGCCACTAATTTTTTCATTGTTGGTGTCGAGGGTGAAATAAATCGTGAAGTAGAAATCGTCCAGCGGCGAGAGCGCCAACTTGACCGTGTCGAGCCGCACAATGCAGGGATTGGTGACGGAAACCGGCTGCACTGGACAAACCGACGTGCTGGTCAGGTTAATGCTTGGACTTGAAGTGCCGCCCAGCGTGACCTTCTCAACTTTGAGCACCGTGCTCCCGTTCCGCGGAACTTCGTAGAGCACCATGTTGCCGATATCTGCCTCGGATCCCCCAGTAAATCCCAGATAGAGGGCGGTCGAGCTGGAGCTCGCCCCCATCAGCGCCGCCCCCGGAATCAGGACGAACTCGGAAAGGCCGTCCCATGACTGATTACCACTGCTAGCGATCGTCCCTTGCCCTTCCGTCAGATTCACCAGAGTGGTGGCTGGAGCCTGCTCCTGCGCAAGAGCACTCGCCGCCAACACCGTCATCATCAGAGTCAATGTTGCAAGTTCGTAGAAAGTTTTCATCGGGAATCTCCCTTATTCGAAATTGGATTCAACGTTCTGCTACGTGTATCGGTGATCGCCCACAGTTAGATCGTCCCTGGTCGAATCGAGCCGGGCTCGTCCAACCGGCTCCCTAGTTGGTCATGACGTACATGAGGCCGTCGGGTTGGTTAGCAAAGCTGAGGGTGCTCGGAATCGACCCGCCGACGGTAAGCTGGCTGTCGTCGCCGCTCTGGTACGTTCCCCTCAGGCTGCTCTGCGCAAAGCTGGGTTGCGTGAGTCCGATGGCTGAATTGTTCGAGTCGCTGGCCGTGAAATACACCACCAGGTAGTAATCATTCAGTGCCGAGAGCGTGATGGTCGTGGGATCGAGTCGCACGATGCACGGATTAAAGTCTGAAATTTCGACCACTGGACAGACCTTTGTGCTGGCCAGGTCGATCGTGGGATTGGAGACGCCGCCGAGCTTGACCGGTGTAACGGCCGTGATCGTTGAGCTGCCTCGCGCAGTCGTGTAGAGAACCATGTTACTGACGTCCGCCTCGGTCCCAGCCGTGAATCCGAGGTAGAAGACGGTCGTGGTGCTTGTGACCGGGATCAGCCCCGCGCCGGGGATGAGGCTCAGCACTGAATAACCGCTCCAACTGGTGTTGGATGTGACCGGCCCAATTACGCCCCGTACCAGGTTCTCGGCCGTGGAAGTTTTGGAAAAGCCATACACCGAGAAAGCGAACATCATGAGAGTGAGCGTTGCGAACTTGAGAATAGTTTTCATTGGGAATCTCCCTTATTCAAAATGTGAATTCAGCGTTCAAGTGTGCGTAGCGGCGGAACGCCCGCGCCCGATCGGGCCGGGCTCGTCCAACCGGCCCGCTAGTTATTCATGACGTACATCAGGAACGTGGGTCCGCGATTGGCGCCGCCGGGAATGGACTCACCAACAGTGAGATGGGTATAGTCCGAGCCCCCGAAGTACGTTCCCGCCAAGCTAGTCTGGTTAGTGTTGGGTTGGGTCGCGGCGATGCTCGCATTGTTTGTGTCGTTCGTGAAATACACCGCAAAGTAGTAATCGGACGCCGGCGAGAGTGTGAGCGTCGTCGGATCGAACCGCACAATGCAGGGAGTGGTTGAGGAAGGCGCCACCGGACAAACGGCGGTGTTACTGAGCAGGATGCTCGGATTAGAGACGCCGCCCAGCGTGACGTTTGTAACGGCGCTGATCGTCAGGCTGCCTCGCGGCGTCGTGTAAACAACCATATTGCCGATGTCCGCCTCGGTTCCACCCGTGAATCCGAAGTAGAACACGGTGGTTGAGCTGGTGATCGGGAAGAGCGCCGAACCGGGAATGAGATTAAACACCGAATAACCGGACCACTCGGAGTTGTTTCCGGGCGGTCCAATTACGCCGCGCACCAGGTTCTGGGTCGCCGTAGCTGGCTTCTGCGGAGTTGTTTTCTGCGCAAAGCCACACACGGTGACTGCGAACATCATGAGGGTCAGCGTTCGGAACTTGCAAACATTTTTCATGGGAATCTCCCTTATTGATTTGTGGAACTAAGTTCTGGTACAGGTATTCGCGCCTATCGAGCTGTCTTTATCGAAACTACTGTGGAAAGGTTTGCTGGAGCAGCCCGCAGTGCCCCCACGGCACCGATGTGTGCCCGATATCCCCGGCGTGCGGCTGTCCGCCGCGCTCCGGAATTACAAGGTTGGCTTGCCCCTATTTCCCCGTTCCGCCCAGTTGGACGGTTTGCGTGCCTACGGCGTCCTCGATGGACGGAGTCGCAGCCCGGGCGCCGGTGGCGGGGGAGGATGCCACGCTGATCGTGCGGTTAGCGCCGGACAAGCGGCTCGAACCAAATTCCGACTTCGCACTGAAGTCGCTCGGAGCCGTGCAAAGCATCATACCACTGTTTGTCAAGTCGCACTCTCGAGAATAATTTCGCAGCTCCGCAAGCTTCCGCCGCAACGGCCAATCGAGCTGCAAAAAAGTTGCAGCGTTTCTCCAGCCTGCCTCCCCAGCAGCACGAGCGCGTCCTCAAGGGGTATTCACTGAGAGGGAATTACGAGAACTGTGAAGGGAAAGCTAAAAGCGGTTCGCTACCGTCTGATCAGCGCCATGACCCATCCTGCCAGAAAGACTCCACCGACGAACAGGGCGAAGCAGTATAGGCCGTAGCGCAGTTGCTCCATTGTGGAGTTGCGCTGCGTGATGCCAAAGACTATCGAGGCGAACAGCGCGAACACCACCGCAGCCGAGAAGTGCGACAAGTTGATGGTCACGGTTTCTTCCCCAGCGCAATATGGTGCGCATCCGCTGCCGCAATGAAGTTCAAGAGGCCGGCCACGATCAGAAACGTCTTGCCATAATCCGCCGCGGCATTCGCAGCCATCACGTTGCCCCAGTCCATGATGCGCGCCAGAAAATAGAGCGCTCCCGAGCCCACGTCGCCGACGAAGCCGAGTATGTCGAGGATGTCGCCGCCGTTCGGCTTGTAAATCCGCCCCTGCATGCCGAGGCCGATCAGGAACATCGCCACTACCGACACCAGCAGCAGAATGCCGCGCCCATAGCGCTTGAGCAGGATGTGCCCACCGCCCGGAATCAGCCAGCCCACAATCGGCGCGACCACCGCCATGGTCGTGAGCGGGTACTCCGGCTCCGTCACTGCAACTACATTTCTTGATTTATCTGTCGGCTTGGCCATTCAGATGGTCACGATCTCTCGTTGAATTTTACCAGTAACCTCGGCGCTTCCCGGCCGCACCAGCACATTCACTTCCGAGCGCACGCCGAACTCGGGCAGATAGATGCCGGGCTCGATCGAGAACAAGGAATTGGGCAGAATGCAGCGCTCGTCGTGAATTTCCAAATCGTCCATATTCGCGCCATTCGCGTGCACCTCGGTCGAAATCGAGTGGCCGGTGCGGTGGATGAAGTACTCTCCGTATTTTGCCTGCTGGATGTGGCCGCGCACCGCGTGATCCACTTCCCATCCCGCGATCGGCCGGTGGGCAGAGACGGCGTCCTGCACGGTCTTTATGCCGATATCGCGGGCCTCGCTCACAATCTTGAAAATCTCGCGATGCCGCTCCGTCGGAGCCTTGCCCACAAATCCCATCCACGTGATGTCGTAGTAAACCGCGCCCGGCGTATTCTTTTTCGCCCACACGTCCAGCAGAACCAGGTCGCCTTCGCGAATCGGCGCCGGCCGGCTGGCGCTCGGCTCGTAGTGCGGGTTACCGCTGTTGGCGTTCACGGCCACGATCGGCGGATCGTCGGTCACCATGTTCGCGCGCTGGAACGCTTCCATGAAAAATTGCTGAATTTCATGCTCGCACACGCCGTCGCCGCTGCGCGCGCGCCGTCCTATTTCCCTGAACGCCTCGGCGGTGACTGCGTCAATCACATCGCGCGCCGCGAAGTGCGATTGGATCTGTTCCTCCGTCAGGGTCGCTTCAAACTGCGCGATCAGGTCGGCCGCGCTAACAATGTTCTTGCCCATTCCGCGGATCATCTCCGCCGTTCCCGCGTCCACCATGGAAATGGTGAAGACAAAATTGTTGGGCGAGTACTGCATCGCCACATCGCGATATGGGCCGAGCATCTGCTTCAAGCCGTCGAACAGTTCCTGCCATCCGGCGTACTGTTTCTTCGCGCCCGGCAAGGTATCCAGGTGTCCCGACTCGATCTTGTGAACCAGCTTGACGGGCGCGCCTTGGGCGGGGATCAGGTAGTACCAGCGCCGCGTAACCATGAGCCCATCCGGCAGCCCGAGAACGCGGTAAGAGATCGGGTCGCGATGGTGATGATCGTAGAAAAGCCAGGCGTCAATGTTGCGATCGCGCAAAGCGTGCTGGATGGCGGACAGGTCCATATACAAAGGGTTATTCTACACGAGAGGTGGCGTCGCCGGATTTCGCTCGGGTGGAGACGGGGCTTGCCCCGTCTAGCCTGCGCGTCACGCGACGCGGGGACTCAGTTCTTGAATGGGTTGAAGGTTCGGACGTCGAGTTGCTTGAAGTCCCGTTCATTTCTGGTTGCGACAATCAGACGATGGACGCGGGCTGTAGCGGCGATCATGGCGTCCTGCAGCAACTCTGGGGGCTTCTTATCCATAATGCGGCCCCATTCTCGAAAGCAGGCAACATCCATCGGGAGCACACGGTAGACTGTCGGCACACGATCAACCCAGCGTTCCAGTTCGCTCGCCTTCGAGGGGTCCTGACGTCGTGTCCGCTCGATCCCTACCTGCAGTTCTCCCAGCGTTACGGCGGAAACGAACAAACTCGCTTCTTCGATGGCGCTGATCCAGGCCGTCACCGCTCCGTGGGGACGCACTCTCCGCAGTTCGGAGATTATGTTGGTATCGAGTAGGTATTGATTCACTCGAACTCCACTACGGGACGGCTGCGCAGTTTGCCTCTCTCAAAGGTGAGGTCGTCGCATCGCGGTTCGGGAGCGAGCAACCATTCCTTCAGACTAGGCCGGGCAGCCTTTTGCAGCCTCTCCCATTCCTCGATCGGCACCAGAACGGCGGTCTTAATTCCACGCCGGGTAACGACCTGCGGGCCCTTCTTGATGGTTGCATCCAAGAACTCGCTAAAACGCGCTTTCGCATCCTGCACTTGCCATGAAGCCAAGCGTCACCCCCCTGTCTACAGTTCCATTATACTGACTAGTCATCTGTCTAGTCAACTATGACCTGGCGGAGACACTCACAGACCGGAACCTCACCGCGGAGGCACGGAGCCACGAGAAGAGAAAGTTCATGATTTCTTCGCTCGTACAGCGGTTACGACTCGACAATGAGACTATGAAAAAGCCCCCTCCGTGTCTCCGTGCCTCCGTGGTTGGTGTTGCACGGGAGCGGGGATTACAGCCGATTTAGGACACTACCCGATTGCGCCGCACTGCAAGCTGCCTCCTGTTTGTGGTAAAAAATACTGTAATGCCAACGAACGTCTCTGGCAGTCTTAACCCGCCACAATCAAACCCGCAAAAATCAGGTGCACCATGCTAAGGGCAATCTTCATTGCACTCTCGGAGAGCCGGTCGCTGCGCGCGGTCGCCGAACACTCCCGCCTTGGCCAGCGCACTTCCGCCCGCTTCGTCGCGGGCACCGAGGTTGCGGACGCGATTCACGCCGCCGCCGCGATGAATCAAATGGGCGCCGGCGTCTCCATCGACAATCTGGGCGAGAACGTCACCAACGCCGACGAAGCCCGCGCCAGCGCCCAGCTTTATAACCACCTGCTCGACGAAATCGCCGCCCACAAACTGAACGCAAATATCAGCCTGAAGCTGACCCACATGGGCCTGGACGTGGACGAGAACATGGCCTACGAAATCGTCCGCGGACTGGTCGCCAAGGCGGCCGGCATGTCGCCCAGGAATTTTGTTCGCGTCGATATGGAAGGATCGGCGCACACGCAGCGCACGCTCGACTTCGTTCACGAACTCCACCGGGTTCCGGGGAACGAGGACAGCGTGGGAGCGGTGATCCAGTCGTATATGCGGCGCGCCGAGGCCGACATCGAGAAGCTGCTCTCCGAGCGCATCCGCATCCGCCTCTGCAAAGGCGCATACAAAGAGCCCGAAGACATCGCCTTTCAGAAGAAGTCCGAGGTTGACTCGAGCTACGTGAAGCTGATGAAGATCCTGATGAAGAGCGGCGTCTATCATGGTTTAGCGACCCATGACGAGGCCATTATTAAAGCGGCCAAGGCCTTTGCCACGCGTGAGAACATTCCGCGCAACGCCTTTGAATTCCAAATGCTGCACGGCATCCGGCGCGACTTGCAGCAGGGTCTGGTGAAAGATGGCTGGGGCGTACGAGTCTATATCCCGTTCGGCACCGAGTGGTATCCCTACTTCATGCGGCGGCTGGCGGAACGCCCGGCCAATGTGCTGTTCATCGCGAAGAATCTTCTGCGGCGGTAAATCCTGCGACTGTCGGAGGCTTCGGGCTGAAGAAATCGGGGCGCCGCCCGCCGCCCGAATTTCGGAGTTGTGCGTGGAACAAATTCGCGCCGCCCAGCGTACCATATTCCAGGAAGCGTGCATTTGGGATCCTGCAGCTCGGAGGAAAGAGGCCATGCGCAGTACTGTCAAAGCAGTTTGCATTCTTGCCATACTCATCTTTTCCGCTGCCGGCAGCCTCGCGAAAACCGGCGCTGCGCCCGCCGACCACCGTGCTGCCGACCACCATGGGGCGATCGTGATCGTCTTCCAAGACGGACACCGTCAGAATCTCGACATGGCCGACATCGCGCGCATTGAATTCAAGACTCCGCTCGTGATCGTCTTCAAAGACGGACGCCAGCAGAACGTTCCCGCCGCGGACATCGCGCGCATTGAATTCGAAACCCCCTTGAGCGCTTCAACCCCCGGCCGCAACCACTTTTTGGGCAAGTGGGAGGTGGGTGACGGCAACGGATTCAATTTCTACATCACGCTCGAAGCCGACGGCGAGGCCACGAAGTCGCATGGCGCGCCCCACGGAACCTGGACCGTGGTCGATGGAGAAGCGCGCATTAGCTGGGACGACGGCTGGCACGATGCCATTCGGAAGGTTGGCGAGAAGCACGAAAAGTTTGCCTATGAACCCGGCAAAACGTTCGACGATAAGCCGTCAAACGTCACCGCCGCCGTGAATACCAACCCCAGCCCGCTTTAGACGGTCTCTGCAAAACGTCTGAATTTGGCCGGACGGGCGCATCATCCTTCCCACACAAACGCGTCAAACACCCGCGCGCATTCAAATCCGATGCGTTTATAGAGCGCAATGGCGCGGTCGTTGGCTTCGGTGACGGTCAGCGAGATGAAATGGAATCCGCGTCCGCGGAGATTTTTGGTTGTGGCGGCCAGCATGGCTTCGCCGAGGCCGGCGGAGCGGTGCTCGGGAAGCACGCAGACCTGGGTGATGTGTCCAACATCGGGGCGCACCAGCGAGCAGAGGATGAGTCCGATCAGCAAGCGAGTGCGGCGCTCGAGGACGATGAACGATGCCCCGGGATCGAAGGTGCCGCATCCGGGGAAGCGCACGATGTTGTTGAGAAAGCGCAGCGAGCCGGTGAGGGTGCGGTACTGATCGTTGATGTCGGAATCGACGTGGCCGCGGTAGGCGGCGGTGATCAGCGCGGCAGCAGCCTGGTATTCCTGCTCCGACCAGGGACGGATTTCGAACTGCGGCGGAAGCGGCGGCAGCGAAGCTGGCGGATGCCGTCCGATCTCGAAATTCATGAAGACGCGGGGATGGCGGCTGAAGCCCTGTTGCAGAAAGGGGCGCGAGACTTCTCCGGTGGTGTGCGCCAGCAACTGCACCTCCACGCGATGGATGCCGGGCGACTGTTGCAGGGTTTCGATGACGTGGGTAAGCAGGCGTTCTTCGACCTGGTGACGGTCGGGACTGCGGGCTCCGTCGCGGACGAAGAGGTCGCCGATGACACCCTTGCTCTGCTCGTAAACAAAAAAGGAGTAGCCGAAGATGCTGCCGCGCTCGATGGCGGCGTAGCCGGGGAGGATCCTGGCGTCCATGTAGCGCAGGATCATCTCAGCGGAGGTGGTGTAGTCCCAGGAGAGCGTGCGCCCCCACATGGCGATCTCATCTTCCAGCAGCGGGCGAAGGTCGGCGGAAGAGAAATGTCGGAGATCGAGAATTTCCATTGCAGAACCCAGGTTTCAAAGTTTCAGCGTTTCAAGGTTTCAGAGTAGAACTGGTCTCATAAATGGTTTTGGGTAGGGCACGACTTTAGCCGTGCCGTTCAGCACCGACAAAAATGCGGGCTTTAGCCCCTGAGGGCCGGACAGCCTGCTCTGAGAACCTTTTATGAGACAAGTTCTAAACCGTCAAGTCCTTGAAACCTTGAAACTCTGGAACCTTGAAACCTACCTTCCCACCCAGTACAGATCCAACTTCTGCTCAGGGATGCTGGTTAAGTATGATACTCGGCGTCCGGTAACGAGTTGGGCAACTTGCGCTTGCGTACCTTGTGCGGCAACCAGGACATGAGCCGCGGCCGGGACATTTCCGCTTTCGTATGCCTGCGCTGGACGATTGAGATAGAACTCCAGTCCGTATTCCTGCACGCGATTGACGCGATAGAGAGCGATGGGGACCGGCTCGTGCGAAAAAGCCTGAATGCTTTCGGCAATGGGACGCGCGGACTGAGTGGCATCGATGACGGGCGCGGCGAAGCGGATAATGGCGGCGACGCTGACGACCACGGCGAATATTGTTACGCGGCTCAACAGACCGGGTCCGGCGCGGGAGAGCAGAGCGGCAGCGATGCCAAGCGCTAAGACGGCCGCAATGGCGGCGGCGACGTAAGTTCCGGTTCCCCACAGCAGGTGGTGATTGAGCGCAACCGAGGCGGCGGATAGTGCGGAAAAGATCAGCAGTCCGCAGAGAACTCCATGAGCGGCGGCGAACAGGAACGAAAACCTTTTGTCGTCACTGGCAGGGGCATCGTTGCGACGTGCGGCCAAATATTCGGCGACCAGCAGCGCCCCGGCGGGGACCCCGGGCAGGATGTAGCCGGGCAGCTTCGATTGCGACGCGCTGAAAAACAGGATAGGCACAAGCATCCAGATAAAAAGAAACAGTGGCCAGGAATCTTCCGTACTGGAGAGAGCCTCTTTGCCCTCCGACCAGATCAGGCGAGCGCGTTCGGCGACGGCCAGGACGAGCACGAGCGTCCAGGGCATCATGGCCAGCAAGAACACGGGCAGGAAAAACCAGAAGGGCTCGCGGTGGTGATAGACGTCCCGCGAGAAGCGTAAGAGATTGTGTTCGAGGATGAAGAAACGGAAGAATTCCGGATTGCGCAATTGGACGGCGATATACCACGGCAACATGACGGCAAGGTAGAGGGCGATGCCGGGGAGCCAGAGGGTGCGCGGGATGGCACGCCAGTCGCGCTTTATGGCGACGAAGAGAAAGATGATGACGGCGGCGAGGGCGGGCGCGACGGGGCCCTTGGCTAAAGTTCCGAGCGCCAGAAAAATGTAAAAGACAGCGAGGTCGATCCGACGGCGGCTTTCGTACCAGGCGTACCAGCCGAGCAATGCGATGGCAAAGCAGGCGGCGAGCGGCATGTCGGTCGCGGCGGCGCGGGCAAATCCAATGACTCCGGCGCAACTGGCCGTGATGAGCGCGCCATCGAGTTCACTGCCGGGGCGGAAGCGCCGGAGAAAAAAGTAGATAGCGGCGATGAGCATGGCGGCGTCGAAGGCGGCGGGCAATCGGGCAGCCGCGTCGGTGATGCCGTCGCTGTCCTTATTTTTGGCGGATATGAGTGTCCGTTCTACACGGAACGACAGCATCGCCTGCCAGTAATACAGCACTGGCTTTTCGAGCCACGGTTTGCCTTGCAGCGTGGGAGTCACCCAATCGGAGCGTGCGAGCATTTCGCGCGCCACTTGCGCGTAGCGGGGTTCGTCGGCGCCTAGCAGGCCGATGGCGCCGCGGCCATAGAAGAAGCCGAGGCCATAGAAGAAAAGGAATCCGCAGAACGCTACCAGCAGCAGCACGTCGGTGCAGGTGCGCGGATTCGCTTTTTGCTTATTCATTCTCTGCTCATTCACCGAATGTCAGCCAGTGAATCTCGGGCAGTGCGGCGTCTGGCCAGGGCCCAGAGGCTTATGACAGTCCAGACGCCTTCGAGCACGACGAAGCCCACCTGAAAAGGATGGATCGCGATCCACAAGAGGACCAGGGACCCGCCGGCGTTCAGAATGTTGTAGGCGGGACGGCGGGCGTTGATCCATCCCATTTGGTGGCCAGCGTAAGCGATCAGGATGAGGAGCGCTCCGACGAAAGAAATGAGTTGGCGGGTCAGGTCCATAGTGATCTCGGGCTGAGCGATCTCAGACTGCTTCGCTTGCGTTCGTTGTCCGGTTCATTAACTGGTTGACGAGTTCGCGTTCAAGACTGCCGATTCTGCGAGCAGGCGATCCACAATTCGGGACACGGCAACGGCCAGCGGCCCTTCGATCGAACATCCGCTGGCGCATTTGTGGCCGCCGCCACCGAAATACTCAGCCACGGTCGAGACATTCACTTTTCCTTTGCTGCGCAGGCTGATGCGATAGCGGCGATCGGGAAGTTCGCGAAAGAAGATGGCGACCTGCACGTCGGCCATGGAGAGCGCATAGTTGACCAGGCCCTCGCAATCTTCTTCGCGGGCGCCGAAGCGCTGCATCTGTTCCCGCGTGACCCAGATCCAGGCCAGCGGGCCTTCGCGATGCAGGTTGGAAAGCGCGGCGCCCAGCAGACGAAGCTTGGCGGTGGAATGTCCAAAATAGATAGGGCGCGCGCAATGCGCGGGGTCGGCCCCGGCAAGCACCAGGTCGCGCGCGACGGTGAAGGTGTGCTCGTTGGTGCCTTCGAACATGAAAGATCCCGTGTCGGTCATGAGCGCGGTGTAGAGGCAAGTGGCAATGTCGCGATCCACCGGGACGCAGGCCAGGCGGGCAAGACGGAAAATGAGTTCGGCGGTGGCCATCACCGTGGAATCGATCCAGTTGATGTGGGCGAAATTGCGGCCGCTGGCGTGATGGTCAATGTTGATGAGGAAACATTCTTCGAGGCCCTCGAGCAGCGTGCGCCCGATGCTGTCGCATTCCAGCAGGATGACCGCATCGTTCGTGGGAACAACGTCGGCCTGAATGACGCGATCCGCGAAGGGAAGGTTCTGGTAGATACGGGGAACGCCATCGTGCGTGACGACTTCGGCGTCTTTCCCCATGACGCGCAGGATCTGGCCACAGGCAAGGGCAGAGCCAATGCCGTCTCCGTCGGGCCGGGCGTGCGAGGTCACGACAAAGCGGCGACGCGCCCGAATTTCTTGTAGAACCCGGTCTAGCATGTAAGTGTTCTTCGCTCTCAAGTTCTCAGTTCTCGGTTCTCAGCTCTCAGTGAGAAGCGCCTGGGTACTTACTGAGAACTGAGAACCGAGAACTGAGAACTACTCTTAGGGGCTGGGCTCTGCCTCCTTCCGGCGGCGCTTCCTGGCGCGGCCGAGAAGCTCATCCACTCGACTCTCTAATTCATCGGCGCGATCGATCTGGAAATGAAGTTCCGGAGGGTGGCGCAGACGCAGCCGTTCCGCCAGTTCGTGCCGGACGTAGTTCCTGGCAGCGGCCAGGCCTTCGAGGGTGCGCTCGGCCTCGGCCTCATCGCCGGCAACGCTGACCATGATGTGCGCGGAACGCGCGTCCTCGGCCATGAGCACCGAACTGACGCTGGCCAGGCCGATGCGAGGATCGCCCAGTTCGCCTTCGAGCATGGTTTCGATCTCTTCGCGGATGGCCGCGCTCAGCCGTCCGCGATGATATTTCTGCCCACGATGCTCCAAGCCACACCTCGAATGGAGAAAACCCATGAGAATATCAGAAAAATCAGATCCCGTGGCATGACATCTGCCCTATCGATGTAGGGAGATGGTGGGGAGAACATGACAGGATGGGATATGCACCCCCCACTTTTCTCATGACCGTTGTGGGTGATGGAACATGGTTCAAGCAACGTGCAGGAGGGCAAAACGGGTGTAGAACTTTTGCCGTGTTCGAAACAAAAAATAGGGAAATCTTGGCTAAATGTCACAGACAGGCTCAGCCGTTTTCGACATACTGTCTGGGTCAGCGCCGCAGCAGTTCGGTGCGGATCGCCGGCAGCTCCCAAGGAGGTCGAGATGCGCTACTACTTCTTCTGCGTGTGGGTAGTACTCTTCTGCGGCAGCGGCTTTTCCCAGTCAACTCCCAAAATCTCCAAGGAAGGTCAGCAGTGCCTGGAGTGTCACGGCAGCAGCACGCCCGGCGTTGTCGAGCAGTGGCGCGAAAGCGCCCATGCCAAGGCGAGCGTGGATTGTTATTCCTGCCACAAGGCCAACCCGGATGACCCGGCCACCTTCGACCACTACGGCCTGAAGATCGCCGTGATCGTGACTCCTTATTACTGTGCCCGCTGCCACAAGTCCGAGGTGGACCAGTTCGAAAAGAGCCGGCACGCCGACGCCGCCCACTTCATCGGCTCTCTCGATAACGTGTTGGGTGAGGTGGTGGAAGGTGGGCCGGCCGCTATGAATGGCTGCCGCCAGTGTCACGGCGGTGAAGTGAAATATATAGGCGACGGCAAATTCGACTTCTCCACCTGGCCCAACAGCGGCATCGGACGCATCAATCCCGACGGCAGCAAGGGAAGTTGTGCCGCCTGTCACGGCCGGCATTCTTTCAGCTCAGCCCTGGCTCGCCAGCCCGAGAACTGCGGCAAGTGTCATTTGGGCCCGGACCATCCCCAGGCCGAGATCTACGCCGAGTCTAAGCACGGCATCCAGTTCCGCGCGAATATTGCCAAGATGAACCTGGATTCGAAGTCCTGGATCGTGGGCAAGGACTACTCCGCCGCTCCCACTTGCGCCACCTGCCACATGAGCGCCACCCGCGATCAGAAGATCACGCACGACGTCGGCGACCGCATCAGCTACACCCTGCGCCCGGTGGTGAGTATCAAACTGGAGAACTGGGAGAAACGGCGCGCCGCCATGCAGGATGTGTGCTCCAGTTGTCACGCCACGGGATGGGTCGAGAACTTCTACAAGCAGTACGAGGAAACCGTCGATCTCTATAACGAGAAGTTCGCCAAGCCGGCCAAGGCCATCATGGAGAAGCTCTACGCCAGCGGCAAACTCACTAAAACTCCGTTCGACGAAAAAATCGAATGGACCTACTACGAGCTGTGGCATCACCAGGGCCGGCGTGCCCGCATGGGTACGGCCATGATGGGTCCGGACTACACCCAGTGGCACGGCTTCTATGAAGTGTCGAAGACCTTCTACACCGAGTTCATCCCCGAAGCGGAAAGACTCATGCCGGGCGTGACCGCCGACGTGATGAAGAGCGACTACCACAAATGGACGCAGGGCCTGACGCCCGAACAGATCCAGCAGCAGATCGAGTTCTACAAGAAGCGCTATAACCAGTAAGCGTGTGCCCTTTTGGTGGCGGATTCGACTCACACACGATTGCGCCACTTGGCGTCGTCCGGACGCCCGTCGCCACACAACCTTTGGAAACAAAAAAGCAGTGGGACGCGTGGTTACGCGTCTCACTGCTGGGGTAGAGTGTTGCTATGCTGCCGGGCGCCCCACACATTCGCGTTTCTTTGCGAATGTGTGGGAGTGCGCGCCGCCCCACTCTTCGGGGACGCCTTTTTCATCACACCCCGACTGTGACCACAATCACAGACATAAGCCCCGCCCTCTGCGACAATGGAAATCTGATTGGGGCAGTGAAGAGGTGAGCCAGTCCATCAAGACGGCCCTCGAAGCTGCCCCAAACCCATTTTCAGCGCAATTTGAGGGGCTAAATCATTGATTTTGGAAGACTTTATCCGCAAATCCTTTAAACCCAAAGACCTGGCGGGAATTTCCTCCTAAGTCTAGGATTCCAAAAGACCGGGGGTAGAGTTTTTTGTAAACAGGGGTTAATACCTTAGGAGTAAACAGGCAAAACAAACTCAGGTCGGTGGCCCGGCAGCCATAACGAAAAAAGCAGTGGGACGCGTGGTTGCGCGTCTCACTGCTGGGGTAGAGTGTTGCTATGCTGCGTCACTACGCCGGGAAAGAACCCAGCGCAGTGTTACCGCCCATGTCCATGTCCACCGCCGCCACCGCCGTGGGACGATCCACCGCCGTGCGACGACCCGCCGCCGTGCGACGACCCGCCGCCATGGCTGCTAGGTGCCGAATGGCCACCGCCGTAGCTGGGAGCAGAGCGTCCTCCGCCGCCGTAACCCGGAGCAGGACGTCCGCCGCCGCTGTAGCCCGGAGCAGAGCGTCCGCCGCCATAAGCGCCGCCACCGTAAGAGCGCCGCGTAACGATGGGCTGCCTCATGTTGAGTGGCGGACGAGAGGATCCGCTGTATCCACGGCCCCCTGAACCCATCGATGCGCGTCCGGCCGGCTCACCCGGCCTGGCTGACTCAGAAGACGAGCGCGGGGGCATCGGCGAAAATTTGTGCCAACCGCTGTTGCTGTTACCACTCTCGCGAGCGGACGTCGAGCCGGCCGAGTTGCCGGATCTGGGCGCCGTTCCCGAGTTCGAATTGCCGCGCGTTTCCGGACTTTCGCCGAAGCGCTGAGACCCGTTACTTGAAGTGTTGTTCGAACCGGCGTTTCCGGGTCGTGAAACTTCGCGGCCGTTTCCCGTCGACCTGCCATCCTGCCGGTTGACGTTCGAGGCCTGCGACTGTCCTCGCTCAACCGAGCGCGACGCCGTCGCAGTGGCGCCTCGGGCCGAGAAGAAGTGCTGATTCTGCGACACGTTCCGAATCGTCGATGCAGCCGCCGGGCGTCCGCTGGCCGAGAAGCTCTCGCGGCTCGGAGTTACGGGCAGTTTCCCGGTCGAGAAACGCGCATTCTGGAACTGCGCGTGACTCATCGGCCGAGCGCTCATGTGGCCTTTGCCGAACTCGTTCGCCGAGACGGTCGTCCCGCCGCGGAAGTTCTTGTCATGCATCGCCAGGTTCACGTTCGAGAATCGCGAGCCAGCCCGCAGCGGAGCAAAACCGCCCCGGTTGAACTCGCCAAGGCGGCCCTCGCCGAACCGCCCTCCCCATCGGCCCCACCAGGGATGGAAAAAGTCGCCTGGTCCAAGCGGTAGCCAGCCGATCGAGCCCCAGCCGAATCCAAATCCGAATCCGAACCCACCGCCCCAGCCGAAGAACGAAACATAAGCAGGCGCCCAAATCGGACGGTAGAACGGGTCCCCGTAAGCCGGCCCAGGCCACCAACCCCAGCCTCCGTCAACATACATCCAGCGCCCATAGTGATACGGAGCCCAGCCCCAGTCATCGTACGAAACCCAGGTCCATCCCCAATAAGGCTCATACACCCAGCGGCCGTCGCGATACGGAGCCCAGCCAGCCGGTTCAGCCGGCCGCCACACTGGACCGTAATCCGGAACCTCCGACCAGGTACCGTGCGCGTCGAGATCTTCCGTTCCGACGTAGTAATCGTTGGTGCGCCGCCGCGACAATGAATTGCGGATCATGTTGTCGCGATCGGTGTTCCACTGGTCAAAGTCATCCCGTGCAGGCGCTTCGCCGATCTTGTATTGCTCGTCCGAGCCGGTGCCCTGAATGGTAATGAACTGGTTCTGTCCCACACGCGTGCCGCCTTGCGGAGTCGTAACTTCTACTTCGCCCTTGCGGACGAGCACTTCAGTATGATCGTCGGCAGTAACCAGAATTCGAAAGCTGGATTCGCGCCGCCCGGTGCGAACAGCAACGTTGGGCGTATCGATTTCGGCGTCCGCATCGCTGTTCTTATAGACGGAGTAGTTCGCCATGCCGTGCCCAAGTTGAATCTGGATCTGCGAGTGCGTGAGCTGCGTGATGGTGGCCTGCGTGTGCTCAGCGAGCCGCAGCATGTTGGCATAATCGAGCTGGAGTTCGGTGCGCGCCTTGTCGCCGGTAGAAACGCGGTCACCCGCGACGACAGGAGCATTGAGCGCAGCCGCCGACCATTGGTTCGAATCGCCCCGCTGTGTGGAGACATCGCCATGAATCAGACTGATGCGCGCCACGCCGCTGGTTTCAGCCGGAGCCGGTGCGGTGGAAGTCGGATTGCCGGAACTTGGGTTGCCGGAACCTGAATCGTTGGAGCCGGGTTGCGTCGGGCCCTGGTCCATGGAATCCTGGTCCATGGAATCCTGGTCCATGGAACCCTGGTCGTTCGGACCCTGCATTTGGATGTTGGGCGACGGCTTGGAATATTGACCCGCTGCCTGGTCATCCGAGTTCTGAGCGATGACAACGCCTGGAATCGCGATCATCAATCCTAGAAGTGCCGCTATTAACTTGAACTTCATAGATACCTCCACCTCGTTCGGGACAAGTCTCTGCCTGAAAGAATGCAGGCCGACTGCCAATGCCGAGGGACGAGCGGCAATTTCCTTAACTGCACTATTTCTTAGCAAGATAAGAGAGACATAACAGCTAGGGCAGGCGGGAATTAACGGCGTTCCGGTGGCCCGGTTCCACCAGGGTGGTGGTTTTCAGCCAGGGAGCTGTCATCGCTTGTAGAACTGGTCTCACAACCGGTCTCAGGTACGGCACGGCTTTACGGGCTGCGGAAAAAACCCAGGCTTTACCGCCCCGCCATGCATGTGAGATAGAGATTCCCCCAACCAGGGAGTGACGCCGGAAACCGCGCTCGCTACCAACAGTTCTGGTACCACTTGAGTCCGGCCCGGAGATGCGACTGTACCGGATAGATGTCGCCCGTGAACATCAACCAGCGTGGCATCTTGATTTTGGTCGCGACAAAGCCGACCAGGATCACGGCCGCGTTTTCGGGAAGGTTGTGCTGATAGAGTTGCCAACGCGTAGGGTGAGGAGAAAGGCCTTCACCGCCCTCGACACAGCGGCCCTGATGCTTGGACATTTCCGCGTCGAAGGATGAAGCGAATAGGTCTGTGCCAACGAAAGCCCAGTAGCTTTTACTGGCGAGCACTTCGCGGTTTGAGATGTGGTGCGTGTCGTAGTCCCACCGCTGGCGCCAAATGCCGATCTTCGGCGCGGTCGCGGCTGGCGCCGGGGAGCTTTGCACCACCATAAGAACTGGCGCGTCAGGCAGGTTCTCCGACCCTGGCTGAGGTTGGCCCCCGCTTTCTTTCTTCGTCCCCTCTTCCGCCTGGGCTGGGGCGGCCGAGACCAAGCTGGTGAGGACAATGGTGGCAGCGATAACGATTACAGGCAAGCGCATGAAATTCCCCTTTAAGGGGAGTATCAGTCTTTCCTGCTTTTCGGGTAAGTTACCGTTTGGCCGTGGCAAATAAGCCCGGCAAGCATCTCCGCGGGGGCGGCGCGATCTCAGCAGACACGGGTGAATACCTCTGGAGCAGACAGGCGCAAAAACCAGCGAATCCCAGAGACATTTAGGAGGGTTCTTAATCACCCGATGACCCGATCGCCTGATGACCCGATTCCCGAATCACTCCGCTTCGTTGTCATCAATTCCAATCTTCGACAGCCGATACCGCAGCGCGTTCCGCGAGAGCCCGAGCAGACGCGCGGCTTGCGACTTGTTGCCGCCAGCGCGCTTCAGAGCTTCGCGGATCATTTCATCTTCCCACTGGTCGAGGGTCATGCCGTCGGGGAGGAAGCGATCGGACGCAGCGCCCGTGCGATTGCGCGGGGAATCGAGTTGTATGTCGCTTGCTTCCAACTGACTGCCCGAAGCGAGTGCGCAGGCGCGTTCGATGACGTTCTGTAGCTCGCGCACATTGCCCGGCCAATAATGACCGGCGAGAAGCTGCATGGCGGCGGGCGAAATGCCGGTGATTTTCTCTTCTCTCCCGGAATCTTTGGCGAACCGCGCGAGGAACAGGTTCGCTAATCCAGGAATATCTTCTTTGTGTTCGCGCAACGGCGGGATATCGATTGGGACCACGTTGAGCCGGTAGTAGAGGTCTTCGCGAAACGTTCCGTCTTCGAGCGCGGCGCGCAGGTCGCGGTTGGTGGCAGCGACTAGACGGACATCGACTTTGATGGTGCGCGTGCCGCCCAAACGCTCGAACTCGCGTTCCTGAAGCACGCGGAGAAGTTTGACCTGGATGGCGGGCGGCACGTCTCCGATTTCATCGAGGAAAAGCGTGCCTTTGTCGGCGAGTTCGAATTTGCCGGGCTTGCTGGCGGCGGCTCCGGTGAAGGCTCCTTTTTCGTAGCCGAAGAGTTCGCTCTCCAAAAGATTTTCGGGGATGGCGGTGCTGTTGATCTTGATGAAGGGACCGGAAGCGCGGCGCGACTTTTCGTGGATGGCACGCGCGATGAGGTCTTTGCCAACTCCGCTTTCGCCGCCCAGCAGAACGGTGGAATTAGTGGGGGAAACGCGTTCGACGGTGGCCAGCACTTCCTGCATCTTGGGGCTGATGGCAACGATGTTGGGATGGCTGTACTTCTGTCCGAGAGCTTCGCGCAGCGAGCGATTCTCCTCGCGCAGGCGGGAGTTATCGAGTTCCTTGTGCACGACCATGCGCATTTCGGCGAGCGAGAACGGCTTGAGGACGTAGTCGCTGGCGCCGGCCTTCATGGCCTCCACCGCAGTTTCTACGGAGCCGAACGCGGTCATGACCACGATGGGCAACGCGGGATTTTGCTGCTTGGCCGTTTGCAGAAATTCGAGCCCGCTGATGCCGGGCAGTTTGAGGTCGGTGAGGACGAGGTGAACGGGTTCGGAGGCGAGCAGCTTCAATCCAGTTTCGGCGTCGCCAGCCGAGAGCGTTTTGAAGCCGTCGTCGCCGAGGTTCATCTCGAGCAGGCGCCGCATCTTGGGTTCGTCTTCGATGATGAGGATGGTCGGCATGCCTAGTCGCTGGTCGTTAGTCGTTCGTCGTTCGCTGTTCGTCGTTCGCTTTGCTTCTTGATCCTAATCTTCATTTTCTATACTGCGGTTATCGCGGGCATTGCGCGCGGCTCGCCGGTTTCCTCAAGAGGAAAGAATAGCGTGAATACAGCGCCGCCTCCGGGTGCGTTCTCTACATGGATCGACCCATGATGCCCGTCCACGATCTTCGAGACGATGGAGAGGCCCAGTCCCACGCCGGTTTTCTTGGTGGTCACAAACGGGTTGAAAATCTCGTCGCGCAGTTCTTCGGGAACACCGGGGCCGGTGTCGGCCAAGCGGAGTTCCACTCCTTCACGATCGTTCCGTGTAGCGGGTTGAACCTCGACCAGCAACGTGCCGTCGTGGCCTTCATCCTGCATGGCTTCGTAAGCATTCTGCACGAGATTGAGAAAGGCTTGCTCGCACAGGCTTTCGTCGAGCGGAACGAGCGGCAGTCCGCTGGCGTAGTGACGCTCGACGCGCACGGGCTTGCCCGTCTCTTGTTTGCCCGCAAAGCGATCGGCGACAATTTGCAGGACGCGATCTAGAAGGGCGATCAGGTCCGCGGGATGCGGTTCGGCATGAAGAGGACGAGCGAAGTCCAGAAACTCAGTGACGAGGGCGCTGAGCCGGTTGACCTCGGTCGAAATATAGCCGGCTAACTCACGGGAAAGCTCGTCGGAGGCCTGCAATTTCTGGGTCAACATTTCGGCCGAGCCCTTGATGACTCCGAGGGGGTTGCGAATTTCATGGGCCAATCCGGCGGAGAGCTGGCCGAGAGCCGCCAGCCGTTCGGAGCGCCGCGCTTCGGCCTGAGCGCGCTCGAGGCGGCGATTGGTTTCGGCGAGACGTTCGGCGAGTTCACGGTACAACTGGGTTTGATGCTGACTCTGCTGTGAGAAGCGGTTGACAACCATGGCGGCGAGAAAGAAAAACATGATGCGCAGCGCCAGTAAGCCAAACGCTTCGGGAGTCAATTCGTACTCCAACATCGCGGGATAGAGATACGAGCAGTAGGCGGCGGATGCAAACAGCGTCCAGACGAGCGTCAGCAAAGGGCCGCAGTAAAGTGCCGCGGTGACAACCGGCAGATAGTAGATCGGATAGTAACTGCTGTTGATTCCGGGTTCGCCAGTGTGATCGATGAGCAGGGTTGCCAGCAAAATCTTAAGCAGAATGACGTAGGTGACTCCGCGTTTGGGGAAGCGGGAGATCAACTTTGTCTCCAGCAGTTGCACAATGCCGATGGCGAGGAGAATTAACTGCTTGTGCCATTCGAACAGCGGAGGGAGCACCGCGAGTATGGCGAGAAAGATGAGCCAGATCGCAAGCCAGGCTGCATCGAGACGGGTAAACCGCCGCGACTCGGGATCGAAGATAGGAGGCGCAGATGCCACGCAGCTTCCATCCAACCGCAGAAAGCCCTCCGGCGTCAATTGGACGGCGGCTTCCTCCGGTGGAGCGCCGCGCGTCCCGGCCCGGCTGGACCCTTCGGCTTTGCTCAGGGCAGCCTCGCGGGACGTGCGTTCCTCCGCCGTATGCAGGCGGCCACGGTGCTAGACGCGCACATAAGAATTTCCAATGACGAGCATAAATAGTTTCGATTTCCGCAAAGGGCGGTCCGCGGCTATTGTTATGATGCTGCGCGTTCAAGGCGAGGAGCCGGAAGGGGCCAATGAAAAATTCCGCCATAGTTTGTCTTACGCTGGTGATGGTGTGTCTATTCACGATGGGCGCGCTGGCGCAGACTTCGGGCGGGAATGCCGCCGCGAGCGGGACGAGCGCCGCGAATGAGGCGCAATCGGCGCGGATCGCAAAATTGGAACAGGCGGTGGCCGAGGCAAAGTCCTCCGGCGACAATGCCTGGATGCTGACGAGTTCTGCCCTGGTTCTCATGATGACCGGTCCCGGCCTGGCATTGTTCTACGGCGGGTTGGTGCGGAAGAAGAACGTCCTGTCGACGATGATGCAAAGCTTCGCGCTCATGGCCATCGTCACTCTGCTGTGGGCCCTGGTGTCGTTTAGTCTGGCATTCGGTCCGGGAAACAGCTTTATTGGCGGCTTGCACAACGTCTTTCTCCGCGGCGTGGGAGGGCAACCCGACCCCGATTACGCCGCGACCATTCCACTCCAGACATTCATGGTGTACCAGTTGATGTTCGCCATCATCACCCCGGCGCTGATCGCGGGCGCGTTCGCGGAGCGCATGAAATTCAGCGCGATGGCAGCCTTCATGGTGCTGTGGTCGCTCGTGGTGTATGCCCCCATGGCGCACATGGTCTGGGGGAAGGGCGGGCTGCTGAATGCCTCTCTCGGCGGACGGTTTCCCTGTCTGGATTTTGCCGGCGGCACCGTGGTGCACGTTACGTCGGGTGTATCGGCATTGGTGTGTGCTTTGTATCTCGGACCCCGTATCGGCTATCCGAAGCAGCCGATGCCTCCGCATAGCGTGGTGTTGAGTTTCATTGGGGCCTGCTTGCTGTGGGTGGGATGGTTTGGGTTCAACGCGGGCAGTGCGCTGTCGGCGGGGAGTTTGGCTACGAGTGCATTCGTCGCCACGCATTTTGGCGCCGCCGCCGCAACCCTCGGCTGGAGCGCCGCGGAGTGGTGGAAGCGGGGGAAGCCCAGCGCACTGGGCGCGATCTCGGGAGCCGTGGCCGGGCTGGTCGCGATTACCCCAGCGGCCGGTTTTGTCTCGCCCATGTCGGCAATCGCCATCGGATTGGCTGCGGGTATTGTCTGCTTCCTCATGGTGACCAAGGTCAAGTCCATGTTCCGATACGACGACTCGCTCGATGCCTTCGGCGTTCACGGCGCGGGTGGAACTCTGGGAGCTCTGCTGACGGGCGTCTTCGCTTCGAGCGCCGTGAATCCCATCTTTAAGAACGCTCAGGGAAGTACACTCGCCTCCGGCCTGCTGGAGGGCAATGCGCACCAGCTCCTCAATCAAGTGGCCGGGGTAGCGATTGCCTGGGGGTTGGCGATCGTGGGAACCGTGGTCATCCTGAAGCTTGTGGACATCACCATCGGCCTGCGCGTTTCAGAGGACCAGGAGATGCAAGGTCTGGATCTTTCGCAGCACGGCGAAGAGGGATATTCTTGGGATTCGCCCGCATAACGAGCAATCGAAACGGAGCGATGGAATCAACGGGACGGACAACCATGACAAAGGTCGAAGCGATTATTCAAGTCTCAAAGCTGGATGCCGTAAAAGACGCATTGCACGAAGTGGGCGTCGAAGGCATGACCGTTTTTGAAGCCAGAGGACATGGCCGGCAAAAAGGACACACCGAGTTTTATCGGGGACGCGAATACACCGTGGACTTGATCCCGAAGGTGAAACTCGAGATCGTTCTGGCCGATGAAATGGTCGAGAAAGTGGTGCAGACGATCGCCACCGCGGCGCGTACGGGCAAGATCGGCGACGGGAAGATTTTTCTTTCGCGCATTGACGAAGCGATTCGGATTCGCAACGACGAACGTGGCGATAGCGTGCTGTAAGCGCACGAATTTCGAAGCGGCGGAGATCGACATCCCCCGTGAAGCAGGTCTCAGGTCTCAGGAAATCGAAATTCCGCTCGATGCGATGTCAGCAATATTCTACAGAGCCGCGGACGATTTTCCTGAGACCTGAGACCTGACAAATGAGACCTCAAGGCTTCCTGGGGAGAGTGTCGTCGAAATGACCACCGTGCCCACCTTCCGCAGCGAGTTATGGGATCTGTACGTTAGGGAATCCGCTGCCATCGCGCAGGAATTTTCCGTCACGGGTGAAGGGCACGCGGCGCTTGCGCGGCGCACGGCGCTGGTCGATTCGATCCTTCTGCGGCTCTGGAACGAAATCATCGTAAGCTCTCACTCTGCTTCTACTGACTCTGGCGCCAGCCCTGCCAACGCAAACAGCCCGAAAAATTTCGCGCTGGTGGCCACCGGCGGATTCGGGCGCGGCTGGCTTTTCCCCTACTCCGATATTGATCTGCTATTTCTGCACGCCGGAAGTAGCTCCGAGAGTGAATTCAAAGACCCCATCCGGCGCTTTTCGCAGGAGCTGTGGGACCTGCGGCTGAAGCTCAGTCCAGCCACGCGCAATTTGGCGGAGTGCGAACGGCTGGACCCCGACAATGTTGAGTTCGCCGTCTCGCTGCTCGACTGCCGGTATCTCGCGGGCGATCGCGAGCTTTTCTCACGGCTGCGCGAAAAAGCGGTTCCTCGTCTGGTGGGACGCGACTGTCACAACCTGATCCAAAACCTGGGGGAGATTACGCGCGCTCGTCATCACAAATTTGGCAATACCGTCTTTCACCTGGAACCGAACGTGAAAGATGGGCCGGGCGGCTTGCGCGACTACAACGTGGCCAACTGGCTGGCGCTGATTTCCGCGATGGAAAAGTTGAAGGTGTGGCCGGACGCGGAAACGCTGCTGCCGGTTTCTTCGCGCCGGGCGTTCGACGCCGCGCTGGATTTCCAAATGTCCGTGCGTTGCTTTCTCCACTTCCGGTACGGGCGTCACGACAACACGCTCACCTGGGAGGCGCAGGACGAAGCGGCGGCGAGAAAGATCGGCGCCAGCGATGTGGAAATCACGAACGCAGCGGACTGGATGCGCGTCTACTTTGGCCACGTGCGCAGCGTGCACCGCGTCTGCAAGCAATTGCTGGAAGAAATTCCCGCCGCCTGGTCGTCGTTGTACCGGCAGTTCCAGGGCTGGCGGTCGAAGGTCGCAAGCGCCGAATTTTCGGTGGTGGACGGACTGATCTTTCTCAAGCAACCGAAGCAGCCGGACGACGTCCCACGTCTCGAAAACCGCGAGACGTGGGGCACCCGCGGGCTGCGTGATCCGGAAATGCTGCTGCGGCTTTTTCATTTCATGGCGGAACATGGCCTGAAGCTGAGCACGACCACCGAATATAAAGTCGAGCAGGCGCTGCCGGCGCTCGCGGCAACGCCTCCGCGGGGCGCCGAGTTGTGGCTTTACTTGCAGGAAACGCTGGTGCAGCCACATGCGGCCGACGCTCTGCGCTCGATGAACGCGCTTCGCCTTCTGGCGCTTCTGCTGCCGGAACTGAAGGGGATTGAGGCGCTCGTGGTACGGGATTTTTACCATCGCTACACGGTGGATGAGCATTCGTTTTTGGCGATCGAACATCTGCATCGTTTGAAAGAATCGAAATCGGAATGGGACCAGCGCTTTGCGGAGCTGCAGAGCGAACTGGAGCAACCGGAACTGCTTTACCTGGCGTTGCTGCTGCATGATTCCGGCAAAGCCGTGCCGAGCGAGAATCACGTTGAGCTCAGTCTGCAACTTACCGATAGCTGCACGGAGCGGCTGGATCTTGATCCGGTGGATCGCGAGACGGTGCGCTATCTGGTGGCGAGCCATCTGGAGATGTCGGCGGCGATACGGCGGGATGTATTCGATCCAGCGAATGTGAAGTCGTTCGCGGAAAGAGTGGGCGTACCCGAGCGGCTGAAGATGCTGTGCCTGATGACTTATGCCGACATCAAAGCCGTGAACCCAGAGGCCATGACGCCGTGGAAAGCGGATAACTTATGGCAACTGTATATCGCGTGCGCGAATTACTTGAGCCGGAGCGCGGATGAGCGCGTGCACACTGGCGACGACGGCTCCAGCGTTGAACCGGCAAACATGGCGCCTTCAAACCTTGCTTCGTCAAATCTTGCGCACGTGCGGTCGCTGGCGCCGGTGGCGGGGAAAAAGATCAACGTTTTTCTCGAAGGATTGCCGCAACGGTATCTGCGCATCCATGGCGCGAGCGACGTTCTGGCGCATTCCGAAATGGCTGCCCGGCTGGGGCAGGACGGCGTCCAATTGAATTTGAAACAAGTTCGTCATTGGTATGAGCTGACGTTGATTACCACCGACCGGCCTTTCCTGTTCGCTTCGGTTTCCGGAACGCTGGCTGCGTGGGGGATGAACATCGTAAAAGCGAATGCGTTCTCGAATGCCGCGGGCATTGTGGTGGACACTTTCTATTTCACGGATCGCTTTCGAACCCTGGAGATGAATCTGCAGGAATGGGAGCGTTTGAAAAAGAGTATCGCGGCCGTGATCAAAGGAGAAGCCGACGTGGCGCGCATGCTGCGCGACCGCTTGAAATCGGAGAAGGCGGACAGCACGAAGGTCAAGATCGCGACGCAGATTGAATTCGACGATCGCTGCTCGGCGCAGAGCACGATGGTGCAGGTTCTGACCCAGGATCGTCCGGGACTGCTTTACCGGATGTGCTCGTTGGTCTCGAAGCATGGGTGCAACATCGAAATTGCGCTGATTGAGACCGAGGGGCAGATGGCGATTGACGTCCTGTATCTGACCTCAGGCGGGGCCAAGTTGAGCGCGGATCGGCAGGCGGCGCTGGGTCAGGCGCTGCGCGACGAACTCGCGTCGAGATAAATCTTGCAATCTACCGATCCGCGTAATATCCGTCTCTCGTCTGCACCGTCAGGTCTTTCTTCTTTACCGTCAATTGAACGTGGTGATAGCCGCTGGCTGCGCTGTCTTTGTCGGGTGTGTAGCCCATGCTGTACTGGATGCGCAGTTCCTCGACAATGCTGTCGTAAATCTGGCCGACAGTTTCCTTCTTGGAGACCTCAAAGAAACGGCCGCCGGTCTCTTTGGAAATCCGCTCAAGAATTTTCTTGCCGTCGGTGCGCGGCTCCTCGGGATGACGCTGGCCTCCGCCGCGGCCTCCTCCGCCGCCCGGATATCCACCGCCGCCACCGGGCCAGCCGCCACCACCGCCGGGCCAACCACCGCCGCCCCGGCCCATTCCGCCGCCCTGTCGTTGGTCCCGGCCTTCGTCGCGGTGAGGCTCCGCGAAATAGATGGAGTAGATAACCGTGTCGGCGCGTTGGGCGGACTCGATCGCGCTCTCCAAATAAGTCTTGCTGCCGCGGTCGACGCCGTCCGTGAGAATGATGAGAGCCTTCCGGCCCTGCTGCTTCTTCATTAATTCGTTCGACGCCAAAAAAACCGCGTCGTAAAGCTGGGTGCCACCGCCTCGATGAGAGCCCGAGCCCGATCCAGAGCGGGAATCGTCGTCGTTGGGGTCGTTCGAGCGCTCGCGATCCGATGACGTCTTGAGCAATTCGAGCGCCGATTGCAGCTTTTCATGGGATGAAGTCAAATCCTGCAGCAGTTCTACTTCACGATCGAAGTGAATGAGGAAGGCTTTGTCCTTGGGCTGCACCAGCATCTGATCGAGAAAACTGCGGCTCGCGTTTCGCTCCGCGTCGAGGGCATTCGTTTGACTGCGGCTGGTGTCGACGAGCAAGCCCAGCGTGAGCGGGAGATTCGCCTCCTGGGAAAAATAGCGGATCGTCTGCGCCCGGCCGTCTTCCTGAAGCGTGAAGTCGTCTTTGGTGAGGTCGCGGACAATCGTGCCATGTTTGTCGCGAACGGTGACGGGCAGCGTGACGACTTTGACGTCGACGGCAATGGTGGTAGCCGCATCCTGAGCTCGCATCGACGGGCTGACTCCGGAAAGAGCGGCCAGCGCGGCAATCAGCGCATAGGCAACCGGCTTCCAAGAGGATGAACGGTTCGCAATCTTCTCTTTAGTGGGCCGGGGATTATCAGGCCGGGACTCATTCACCGTACATCCTCCGTTTGTCATGCTCCGGTCATCTCAGACGAATCTTAAGAGCGCTGAATCTGCACAAGAAAATAGAATACACGGCCAGGATCGCACCCGCCCAGCTGGGGAAGGCAACTGTCAACCGGTATAGGAGACCGGCAGCGACCGGCTGGACCTGCTTCTCGGGACTGGGTTTGTCAGCGGACATGGGCATCCTAAGCAAACATCGTTTCTCGGTGACCTGGTTCCTGTCCCATGACTGGATGCGCGGCGACGAAGTTGAAGTTGCCAGCGTCTCTGTAAAAGCACCGTCAATGCCGGGTAAAACTTCGTAAAGGCTAAATTATGGTGGGTTTGGCGGTGCTAGAGTTAGACCATGCGATGTTTCCGGCAGAGATCCGAGCGGGTGTGCCTTCTTACCACGTGCCTGCTCACGGCGATGGTCGTTCTGATTCTCGCGGGTCCGGGCTATGTTTGCGCGCAGGACAAACCGCTGGACAAACCAGCGACCGGTTCCGGCGTCGCACAAGTCGCCAAGGCGGTGGGTACCATCAAGAGCATTCAGGCGGATTCGATCACGATCGCCGCCGCGTCTGGTGGCGAATTCACCGCGAAACTGATTGCGTCGACGAAGATCCTGCGTGTGCTGCCGGGAGAAAAGAATCTGAAGAACGCGACCGCTCTGCAGGCGCAAGACTTGCAGCCTGGGGATGGCGTGCGGGTTCGCGGACAGGCTTCAGCGGATGGACGCACGATCACCGCACTGGAAGTGATTGTGGTGAAGCAGGCCGATGTAGCGGCGAAGCAGGAGCACGACCGCGACGATTGGCAGAAGCGAGGGGTGGGCGGGCTGGTCACTAAGGTGGACGCTGCGACGGATACGATCACGATTTCATCCGGTGGAATGGGCGCAACGCGGAGTATCGCCGTCCACATTGCCAAGGATACGATCCTGCGCCGCTATGCGCCCGATTCGGTGAAGTTCGACGATGCGAAACCGGCGCCCGTCGATCAAGTCAAGGCTGGAGATCAATTGCGCGCGCGCGGGACTCGCAGCCCCGATGGCAGCGAAGTGAGTGCGGAGGAAATTGTTACCGGCTCATTTCGGAATATTGCGGGAATCATCAAGGCAATCGACGCCGCGAGCAACACGATGACGGTGCAGGATGCGATCCGCAAGTCACCGGTCGTGGTGAAGGTGTCACCCGACTCGCAAGTGAAGAAGCTGCCGGCGGAGATGGCGCAACGCATCGCGATGCGATTAAAAGCCACGGCGGGCGTCGGCGGCGGAGATCAAGCGGGCGCCAACGGCCAAGGCCAGGTCCAGAGCGCGAGCGGGCAGGGTGCTACGCCGGCTGCTGGTGGGGCGCGGCCAGGGACATCGACGGAATCGCAAGCGGCGCGCGGGCCGGGGGGCGGACCGGGCGGGAACGGTCCTCCAGATTTGCAGCGCATGCTGAGCCGGTTGCCCAACAACACGCTGGCGGACCTGCAGAAGGGCGATGCCGTGATGATTGTCTCGACCGAAAGCGGAAATTCGGACGCGGTAACCGCGATCACGCTGCTGGCGGGAGTGGAAGCCATCCTGACGGCGGCGCCAAATCGAAGCGCATCCACACTGCTTTCGCCGTGGTCGCTGGGCGCGCCCGGAGGAGAAAGTGAAGCCGCGCAGCAGTGAACAAGTCTCAATCCATGTTCTCAATCGATGTGATCTGCCTGGAAAGAAAAGGTGTGTGTTGAAGCATTTGTCACTTTTCATTTTGTCGATTCTGATTCCGGCGACGCCGATCGGGCTGGCTGCGCCTGCATCGGCGCAGTCGCAGACGCAGTTATCGGCAACGACGGGAACCTTGCGCGGGCAAGTAACGGATCCCTCGGGGGCGGTGGTTGCGAACGCCACCGTGGCCGTTTTGGTATCCGGCGGACAAACGCATTCGGCCGCCACCAACCGCAGCGGCGGTTACGAAATCGGAAATCTGGCGCCGGGCAAGTACACCGTCACGGCGAATGCGCAGGGATTCGCCGTTTTTGTGCAGAACGACGTGGCCGTGGCGGCGGGGCAGGTCGCGCAATTCAACATCGCGCTCGACATAAGCGTGAAGCAGGAAAAGGTCAACGTCCAGGAAGAGACCCCTCAAGTCGACGTCAACCCCGCCAACAATGCCAGCGCGATCGTGCTCAGCGGCAAAGATCTGGAAGCGCTTCCCGACGATCCCGATGAATTGCAATCTGACCTTGAAGCGCTGGCCGGACCTTCGGCCGGTCCGAACGGCGGGCAGCTTTACATCGATGGATTTACCGCAGGACAGCTTCCGCCGAAGTCGTCGATTCGCGAGATTCGCATCAATTCAAATCCATTTTCGGCCGAATACGACAAGCTGGGCTTTGGGCGAATCGAAGTCTTCACCAAGCCCGGCACCGACAAGTTTCATGGGCAGTTCTCCGTCGTGGGGAACGACTCGGCATTCAACTCGCGCAATCCGTTCCTCGGCGACGCTACGCAGGAGCCGTACGACTCCGTGATCTATATGGGAAACGTCGGCGGCCCCATCAATAAGAAGGCGTCATTCTTCTTCGACGTGCAGCGGCGCAACATCGACGAGATCGCAGTTGTAAACGCGCCCACACTGGACCTGAGCGAGAGCGTTCCCAACCCGCATACCCGCACCAATATCAGTCTGCGGATCGACTATCAGGTCACCGCCAACAATGCGCTCACCGCTCGCTACCAGTTTTATCGCGACACGCAACAGAACGCGGGCGTTGGCGGGACGATGCTGCCCGAGGCCGGCTACGACACCAATTCGACCGAGCACACCGTGCAGATCACCGATACGCAAGTCCTCGGTGCGAAGGCTATCAATGAGACCCGCTTCCAGTACCTGCGCGACAACAGCGGGCAAAATCCCCTGAGCACCGCCGTAGGCATCAACGTGCTTGGGGATTTCACCGAAGGAGGAAGCAGCTCGGGAACCCAGACCGACCACCAGGATCATTATGAGCTGCAGAACTACACTTCGATATCGCAGGGTAAACACTTCTTGAAATTTGGCGGACGGCTGCGCGCGGTTCACGAAGTCAATACGTCCAATGCCGGATTCAATGGCACCTATACCTTCGCAGGCACCGCTACCTCCACCAGCTTCCAGAATTACACCGCTGGGACTCCGAGCCAGTATTCCGTCAGTAAGACCCCCAGCGGCCTGGCCGCCACCGTGCCCGTCACGATGGTCGATGCCGGACTCTACGTGCAGGATGACTGGAAGGTGCGTGCCAATATCACCGTGAGCGCCGGACTGCGCTTTGAAACGCAGAATGGAATCCACGATCATGCGGACTGGGCGCCTCGGCTCGGTTTTGCGTGGGGCATTGGCGGAGGTGGGAAAAACGCCCCGAAAACCGTGCTGCGCGGCGCTTTTGGCCTGTTCTACGACCGCTTTACCCAAGACCTGATTCTGAACGCGGACCGTCAGAACGGCGTAACACAACAGGAGTATCTCGTACTCAATCCGACCTATCCCACCCCTCCAACGCTAACCTCGGCGACGCCCTCTTCGATCTATCGGATTGGTCCGGATCTGCACTCGCCCTACATCATGCAGACCGCGTTCAGCCTGGAGCGGCAGGTCACAAAAATCGCCAACGTCACGGTTTCGTATCTGAATGCGCGTGGCGTCCACCAGTTTCTGTCCCTCGTCACCAATGCCCCGCTGCCGGGCACGCCTGGCTACCCCTACCCCGCGGGATCGCTCCCCAGCCAGACCATTTTTCAATACTCCTCCGATGGACTTTTCCGGCAGAACCAGTTGATCGCGAATTTCAACATCCGCGCCGGAACCAAGCTCTCCCTGTTCGGCTTCTACTCTCTGAACTATGCCGACAGCGATGCTTCCGGCGCCTCTAACTTCCCATCGGATCAATACGATTTGGGCGCGGACTACGGGCGCGCTTCCTTTGATACCCGGCATCGGTTGTTTCTCGGCGGCACCATCGCGATGCCGCGCGGGTTTCGCCTGAGTCCATTTATGGTTCTCAATTCCGGTTCGCCCTACAATGTCACCGTCGGCCAGGATCTGACCGACGACTGGCAGTACAATGCGCGCCCCGAGTTTGGCGCCTTTGCCTCCGGCACCTGCCCCTTTCCGACGGTTGCCGCCTGTAGTCGCTACACCTATTCCACGACACAGGCGTACCCGCAGATTCCGATTAACTACCTCACCGGCCCGTCCAACTTCACGCTGAACCTGCGGCTGGCGAAAACGTTTGGCTTTGGTCCCGAACTTGGCGCAAAAGCCGGAGCACAGGCGGCGGGTGGCCCTCCCAGCGGTCCCCCTCCGGGCGGTGGTGGCCCCCGTGGCGGCGGCCCGGGCGGAGGGGGCCCGGGCGGCGGTTTTGGAGGACGGGGACCCGGTGGCTTTGGTGGGCCCGCAACCACTCGGCGCTACAGCCTGACGTTCAGCGTCAATGCGCGAAACGTTCTCAACCGCGTGAATGCGGCCGCTCCAATCGGCAACCTGACCTCACAAGACTTCGGGAAATCGATTGCCCTGGCGGGTGGCCTGTTTTCGAGCGCGGCGGCCAATCGAAAAATCGAATTGCAGGCGATGTTCAGCTTCTAAGGGCAGGTCTCAGGCGTTAGGTCTCAGGTCTCAGGAACAAACCTGAACCGCCTTCGCGTTTTCCTGCGACCTGAGACCTAACACCTGAGACCTTTTCTACGTGGAATAATCGGCGTTGATCCGCACATACTCTGCAGTCAGATCGGTGGTGAGAAATCGCACCGATTGCCGGCCGCGTCCGAGCTGCACGCGAATGTCGCAGACCGGCTGCGCGAGATTGCGATGAGCTTGCCGCTCGTTGAACGCGCAAGCGATTCCGTTGCGGCATACTTTCTGACTACCAACAAAAATCTGGACGCGCGATGGATCGATGGGCACGCCGCACCTTCCCACTGCCGCAAGAATGCGTCCCCAATTCGGATCGGCCCCAGCCCATGCAGTCTTGACGAGCATTGAGTGAGCGATCGTCCGCGCCACCACCAACGCCTCTTCCCGGCTGCGCGCCTGTTCGACGAACAGGCGGATCACGTGCTGAACGCCTTCCCCGTCACTGACGATCTGCTCGGCAAGCGACTGGCACACGGCGGCCAGAGCCGCGGACAACTTTTCTTGCGTGCGAACATCTCTCGCCCGAGCGCCGCTGGCGCCGCTGGCCAGCAGCAGCACGGTGTCGTTCGTGGAGGTGTCGCCGTCGATGGACATACAATTTAACGAATCGTCGCACGCCTCGCGCAGAAGAGGTTGCAGCTCACGCGCACCCGCACCCACGTCGGTGAACAAGTACACCAGGAGGGTCGCAAGCTGCGGATGGATCATGCCGGCGCCCTTCGCAATACCCAACACGGTGACTTCTTTCGAGCCCGCTGTCGACGAAGTGCGGAAGCGCGCAGACGCCAGCTTGGGCCGCGTGTCGGTGGTCATGATGGCGTGGGCGAAGGCGCGGACATCGCGCTCGCTGGCGGATCGCGCTGCGAGGAGCTCCGGCAACTTTGCGAGGATTTTTTCTGCCGGCAGTCGAACTCCGATGATGCCGGTCGAGGAAGGAAAGACTTCGGCAGCGGGAACGCCGAACAGCTTTCCGGCTTCGCGGCAAACTCGTTCGCAGGCTTGAATGCCGACGCGTCCGGTGGCGCAGTTGGCGTTTCCGGAATTGACGACGACGGCTCGAACGCGGCCGCCGGTCGAAAGCAACGCTGCGCGGCCAACTTCCACGGGAGCGGCGGCGACCCGGTTCTTCGTGAACAACGCGGCAGCGCTCGCACCACCAGAGGCTTCGACCAGCGCGAGGTCCGGGCGGCCACTGACTTTAATGCCGGCAGCGATAGCGGCGAAAGAAAATCCCAGGGGCAAACGAATTTTCTCAGGAGAACGTCGCAGCGCTGTCATGCCTGAATCTTCAACCAGTTTTTTGGCGGCGGCAGAATTGCGAAGGTGGGCAGATTTCCACGGATCATCGGTACTTCGTCGCAGCGATAGAGCCTGGGGCATTTATAACAATCCTTATGGATCTTATCCGGAAGATCCTGGTGAGCAGCGATAGTGAATCCCAAGCGCGAGAAAAATTCTGGAATGCGCGTGAACAGGCACACGCAGGTGACTTTGTGCTTTTCCGCTTGCGCCAGCAGAGCCTTGACCAGACGCCGGCCGCCGCCGCTGCTTTGGTTGGCGGGATCGACGGTAATCGAACGGATCTCGGCCAGGTGCACGCCATAGAGGTGGAGAGCGCCGCATCCGATGATGCGTCCGTCGTGCTCGAGAACGACAAAGTCGCGGACGTTCTCGCAGATTTCGGCGAGCGTGCGCGGCAGAAGAATGCCGTCGCCGGAGTAGGCGGCGATGAGAGCGTGAATCTGCTCGGCATCGGGAAGGACCGCTTCACGCGTGCGCATGGACCTCCTTGCGCCGCGGCGAAGCGGATTTCCTTTTCTTGTGCGTGCGCTTTTGCGGGAACTCTGCATTCTTGTGCAACGCCGCGTCCAGGGCCTTGACCACCCGATCCACGTGCTTCCTCTGAATCACGTAAGGCGGCAGAAAGCGCAACACGGTTTCGTGCGTGCGATTGATGATAATGCCTTCCTGCAGCAGTTGCTTGGTCACAGCCTTCGCCAGTTCGGGTGAGTCCAATTCCACGGCCTGCATCAGGCCTGCGCCGCGGACTTCCTGAATCGATTTGTGCTTCTTGTCTTTTTTTAGGGCTTCAAGCGCGGCGTGAAAGTATTCGCCCAGCGCGCGCACGTGCTTCAGCAGTTTCTTTTCCTCGCTCAGGAACTCTATGGCAACAGCGCAGGCCAGCGGGCCTCCGCCGAACGTGGTCCCGTGCATACCCGGATGCATGCAACTCGCAACTTGTTCCGTGGTGAGGATGGCGCCGAGCGGCAGGCCGCAAGCCAACGGCTTGGCGACGGTGACCACGTCCGGCAACACGCCATAGTGCTGGTAAGCAAAGTGGCGTCCGGTGCGGCCGAGGCCGCATTGAATCTCGTCGAGCACGAGCAACGCGCCGCTCTGTTTAGTCAAGTGCGAGGCTAGTTCGAGAAACTCCCGATTGACCGGACAAACTCCGCCCTCTCCCTGAATGGTCTCGATGCACACGGCGCAGACGCTGGAATCGAATTTTCGTTTCAGGTCGTCAACGTCATTGAACTTGACGAAAATCACACCCGGCATGAGAGGAGCGAACGGGGCTCGATACTTCGGCTGACCGGTGGTGGCTAGCGCGCCAAAGGTGCGTCCATGGAAAGAGTTCTCCATGGCAAGAATGCGCCACTTCGAATTGGGCTTGCTGCCGTTCTTATTGTCCGTTCGCGCGAAGGCACGGGCGAGCTTGAGCGCTCCTTCCCAGGCCTCGGTGCCGCTGTTGCAGAAGAAGGCGCGGTCAAGCCCGGAGATTTCGGTCAGCCGCCGCGCGAGTTCCGCTTGATACTGGTGGAAGAAGAGATTGGAGACATGAATCAACCGGCCAGCCTGACGCCTGATTGCCGCCTGGATGGCAGGGTGGTTGTGGCCGAGCGCATTAACTCCAATTCCACTCAGGAAATCCAGATACCGCTTGCCGCGAGAATCCCAGAGATAGACGCCGCGCCCGCGCACAAAAAGGATGGGCTGGCGCTCGTAGGTGGGAAGCAAGAGCTTCGCTTCCATGCGGGAGACCGAGGCGAGGCTCATGCTCTCAGCACCTCTGTGCCGCATTCCAGCTTGGTGAAATAAAACAGCGGCAGCATTTCGACCTGCGCCGCGGGCAGGATGCGCACGCGCCCCACGCCGCACTTGAGAGCCTGTGTGCAGGCTTCGAGCTTGGGCATCATCCCGCCGCTGATTACGGATTCCTCAATCAGCCCGGCAACTTGCTTGGTATCCAATCGGGGCATCACCGAACCGTCGGCTTGCTTTACACCGGGCACGTCGGTAAGAAAAATCAGCGCGTCGGCCTGGCATGCTATGGCGCAAGCGGCCGCCATCTGGTCCGCATTCACGTTGTAATACTGCCCGTCACCTCCGAGCGCAACCGAGGAGAGCACAGGAATGCCACCTTCGGCCCAGATGGCCTTGAGCCAGCGCGGCTCAGAAAAGCAGATTTCGCCGACATATCCCAGGTCGTATTCCGCGTCCTGTTTCTTGCGGGCACGAAAGACCCCGCCGTCTCCGCCACAAAGACCGATGGCCGGCTGCCCGGCGGCAGCGATCGCCGCCACCAGGCTTTTGTTCACGATGCCGGCGAGCACCATTAGGGCAACATCGCGCGTCTCGGCGTCGGTAACGCGCAGTCCGTGGACGAAGTCGCTTTTCTTTCCGAGGAGTTCCAGGGTCCGTGTCAGCGCGCCTCCTCCGCCGTGCACGACGGTGACCTGGTGGCCGTCCTGGGCGAGCTGCACCACCGCCTTCGCACATTTCTGAAGAGTCGGTTTATCCTCCAGCGCCGCGCCCCCGATCTTGACGACAATTTTCACTGCAGGCCCTCCGCCTCGTCCCAGCCGTACATGAGGTTCATGTTCTGCACGGCTTGGCCGGCTGCGCCTTTGAGCAGGTTGTCCAGACAGGAAACCAGCACGAGCCGGCGGCCATCGTGCGCCAGGCAGAAACCGAGATCACAGTAGTTGGTGTGCACGGAGAATTGGATTTCCGGCAAACTCGCTGCTGGGAAAACGCGAACCCAGCGCTTGCCGTTGTAGAAATCGTGGAAGCAACGTTGGATCTCGTCCGCCTTCATTTCGCTTTTCAGGTACACATAAATCGTGGACAGAATCCCACGTGGGATTGGCAAAAGATGAGGAGTGAAGATCAACTGACTGGAATTGAGGGCCAATTGCTCGATGATCTCGCCGGTGTGACGGTGCCCGAAGACCGAGTAGGCGGAAAAGTTGTCGGCCACCGATACGAAGTGCGTACGCGCCGTGGGTGCCTTGCCGGCGCCAGACACGCCGGACTTCGAATCGGAGATGATGCCGTGATCGCAATCGACAATGCCGGCCGACAGCAAGGGCGCCAGCGCAAGAATGATGGAAGTCGCATAGCAACCTGGATTCGCCACCAGAGCGGCCGACGGAATCCGATCCGCATTCGGCTTCAGTTCGGGCAGACCGTATACGGCGCGCTCCGTGAGCTCCGCCGCAGTCTGGGCATTGGCATCTTTGAAGCCATAGACCGCACGATGCTGTTCCTGTTTCAGCCGCCACGCGCCACTGAGATCGACAATCCGCAGCCCGCGGGCCATCAGCCCGCTGGTCATCGCCTCGGTAACAAGTTCGCGAGAAACGGCGTGCGGTGTAGCCAGAAACAGCAAATCCACGCCGTGTTGCTCCAACGCGGTCCACGAAAAAGGCTGGACCGGTGAATGGCCGCTGGCATTGCCATTGCCAGAAATGTGCGGCACGCCAGCAGCGGGCTCGTCGATTTCCGCACTGCGCCGCAAGAGCAAGGGCGGGCCGGTTCGCGGATGGCGACCGAGAAGGCGAGCGAGTTCGAGGCCGGAATAGCCGGTCGCGCCGAGCACGGCGGTTTTGAGTTTGGCGGCCATCAGATTTTTTCCCAGTATGCCTGACCGGTTCGTTTCCTTATTCTCATTTTCGCCGGTGAGGCATATTTATCCATTGTTATGCATAAATATTCATCTATATTAACTGGTCTCGGCGAACTGTCAAGTCGAAAGCAAGACCTAGGCGAAACTGAGTTTTTCCGCGGTGTAAGACGGGCAAGCCCGGTCTCTACGTTTCTTATGCGCGGGCCTGTGAAGGCCGCCGCGCGATCAGTCGCACGGTGTGGGGACAGGCTTTTCATGCGGCCGGGCGGGGCGCCCGGCTCCCACCAGCCAGCTTTTCTTACACTCTGAGCCGGAGGTCGCTTGAGGTGCCGCCGGCTGCCGGAACATAGCACTTGGTCGTGTAATCCATCACCATACGATCGGCGTTGAAGCGCCAGCCCAGGGTGCGGATGGTGCGCTTCATGCGTTGGATCCAGCCGCGCGGAAGGCCGTCGCGATCGCGCTGATAGTAGAGAGGAATCACTTCGTCACGAAGAACTCGCATCAGGTCGTCGCCGTCGCGGGTATCGTGAACATTCATGTCGGAGTGAGTTCTGCCGATTCCGATGGCGAAGCCGTTCAATCCGTCATAAGCTTCCGCCCACCAGCCGTCCAGGACCGAGAGATTCAAGCCGCCGTTCAAAACAACTTTCTGGCCGCTGGTTCCGGAGGCCTCCAGGGGACGCCGCGGATTGTTAAGCCAGACATCGACACCCTGCACGAAATGACGGCCGACGTTGATGTCGTAGTCTTCGACGAAAACGAATTTGTCGGAAAACTTCGGGTCGCGCATCAACTGGGCAATCTGCTGCAGGACGCGCTTGCCGGGTTCGTCGAGGGGATGCGCCTTCCCGGCAAACACGAACTGCACCGGGTGTTTCGGGTCGTTGACCATGCTGGCTATTTTTTCGATGTCGGCCAGAATCAGATTGGCGCGTTTGTAGGTGGCAAAGCGGCGCGCAAAACCGATGGTCAGCGCATCGGGACTGAGCACGCGTTCCAGTTGCTGCAGCACATCGCGCGGCTCGTCGCGGCGCGCGGCCTGCCTGACGGCGCGGCGGCGCACAAACTCAATCAAGCTCGACTTCAGGTTGAAATGAGTCTCCCAGAGCTCGCCGTCGTCAACGTTGTCAATCCCCTCCCAGATTCTGGCCTCGCTGCTGAGCAGATGCCATCCCGTACCAAGATGGCGATCATAGAGGCGAAACATCTGCGGAGCCAGCCAGGTGGGAACATGGACGCCGTTGGTAATGTGTCCGATGGGAACCGCGTCTTCCAGTTTGCCCGGGAAGAGCCCGGTCCACATGGCGCGGGAGACTTCACCGTGCAGCGAGGAAACTGCATTGGCGTGCCGCGAGAGCTTCAGGCCGAGCACGGTCATGCAGAAACGTTCGTCGCTCTCGGGATGCTCGCGTCCCAGTGCCATGAAACTTTCCTTGGAAAGACCGAGGGCCTCGCGCAGAGGTCCGAGGTGTTCTTCGATCAGATCGGCATCGAAACGATCGTGGCCGGCGGGCACCGGCGTGTGGGTCGTAAAGACCACTTCACGGGCAACGCGGGGCACGGCCTTCTCGAAGCCGATGCCCTCTTCTTCCATGCGTTGGCGAATCGCTTCGAGGACGGCAAATCCGCTGTGTCCTTCGTTCAGGTGAAGGACCCCCGGTGTGATGCCGAGCGCTTTCAGCGCGCGCAGGCCGCCCACGCCTAGAAGCAGTTCCTGATGCACGCGAACGCGGCCGTCGCCTCCATACAAACGCGAGGTCATGTGCCGGTCCTCGAGGGTATTGCCTTCCACGTCGGAGTCGAGGAGAAACAAATCGCAACGGCCCACTTTCACGCGCCAGACTTTTGCGTAGATCGAACCATGGCGGGTATCGACCTGCACCACGACCGGTCTGCCGTTTTTCCCGATCGCCGTTTCCATGGCAAGCTGGTTGACATCGGTCCCGAGGTACTCCTCATGTTGCCAGCCGTTGCGATCAAGGTGCTGGCGGAAATATCCCTGGCCGTAATACAGGCCCACGCCGACGAGGGGAATGCCGAGATCGGAGGCGCTCTTGATGTGATCGCCGGCCAGAACTCCAAGTCCACCGGAATAGACGGGGAGAGATTCGTGCACGCCAAATTCGGCGGAGAAATAAGCCACGGGACGGGGCCGCAGCACACCGGCGTGGCGCGCCCCCCAGGTTCGCTCCGCATCCTGGTACTCGCACAGGCGGCGATAGGCGTAGTTGATGCGGCTGTGCAGGACGAGTTCGGCAGCGCGCGCTTCAAGCTTGGCGAGAGGATACTCGTTCAGCAGCGAGACCGGACTGTGATTGAGCTGACTCCAGCGCAAGGGATCGAGATCGCGGAACAAGCCGGAGGAATCGTGATCCCAACTCCACCACATGTTGCGGGCCAGGGCCCAGAGCCGCTCCTGGGCAGGCGCGATGAAACGGTCGAGGGTGCGGGCTTCGCTCACTATGTGCGCAACCCGGTTCGCGGCCTCCGTGAACAGACGAATCTCGTTTTCCGGGAAGACCCGTGCTGCCACGGTTTGAACCACCAGAACGCCTTGCAGCACACCGCGATCAATGAGGGGAACTCCCAGGAACGATTGGTAAGCATCCTCGCCGGCCTCGCTGAAGTACTTGAAGCGAGGATGATTCCTGACCTGTTCCACGGCCACCGGGCGGGCCTGTTCCGCGACCAGGCCGACGAGTCCTTCATTGACTGCCATGCGAAGCTTGCCGACACATTCCCGGCGCAGCCCGAGCGTCGCGGCCAGAACGAGATTGGCCCGGTCGGGCTCCAGCAGGTAGGCTGAGCAAACGTCGGCGCCAAACCGCCGGGCAATCAGTGCGACAACGTTCATCAGAGTGTCGGCTGGCTTGCCGGGCTCCGCCGCCAAGTTCGCGATTTCCTCCCACGTCAGCACATAGCTGGCATCGAGAGAACAGGCAGGATGGTTCTGATCCTGAACCAGCTCATTCGGCCGTTCCAAATCTTGTCCCATTTGCTCAGATTCCTGACTTCTTGCAGCCGTTGCCCAATAAACCAGGCGAGAGGCGCGAAGATGGGCTAGAGAAAACCATCCCCACTAGTTCATTCTATCGGTTGAACGGAACGGGTCTACATCGGCGGCTGAATTGTTGATTACCGTGGTGCGCGTGGCACGGCCAATCGTTATCTCGGTTCTGCGTTTGCGCTAATCCTGATGTACCTGAAAACTCTAGTGTCAGCTGGGCGCGGAGTCTAATTCGAATTATTGATGGAGTGCATTAGCGGGCGATTAGGGCCGGCGGTTCTTATCGGCACGTCAATGGTCTTCGAGTTACACTTTGGGAGTCCCACTTCCGTGTCGTGCTTCTGAGTAAAGAGGGGTAGCCCTCCGTTCTGCCGAGAAAAAGAGGAAACGATGCAGTACCGTCAACTTGGTCGCACCCGCTGGAAGGTTTCCGACATCAGCTTCGGCGCGTGGGCGATCGGCGGAGCGTGGGGCAGCGTTTCGGACGACGAATCTCTCACTGCGCTGCACCAGGCGGTCGACTGCGGAGTGAATTTTATCGATACCGCCGACGTATATGGCGATGGCCGCAGCGAACGACTGATTGCTCAACTCAAGAAGAGCGTAAAGAACGAGATTATTGTGGCCACGAAAGCTGGCCGCCGTCTGCCGCACCAAGCGGTGGAGGGATACAGCCGCCAGAACCTGACCATGTGGACCGAAGACAGTCTGCGGAATCTTTCGACCGACAGCCTCGATCTGCTGCAGCTTCATTGCCCGCCGAGCGCGTTGTATGACCGGCCTGAAATCTTCGCGATACTGGACGACCTGGTGCAGGCGGGCAAGATTCGCTATTACGGGGTCAGCGTCGAGAAGATCGAAGAGGCGCTCAAGGCGGTCGAACTCCCCAACGTCCAGACGGTACAAATCATTTTCAACTGCTTTCGTCAGCGTCCGGCGGACCAGTTCTTCGCGCGAGCCCACGAGAAGCGGGTCGGCATCCTCGCCCGCGTGCCGCTCGCCAGCGGTCTGCTGACGGGTAAATTTCGTCGAGATTCCACCTTCGCGGCAGACGACCACCGGAATTTCAACCGCCACGGGCAAGCCTTTGACATGGGAGAGACTTTTTCTGGCGTCGATTACAACATCGGGCTTGAGGCGGTGGAAGAGATGCGAGCGCTCTTGCCGGCCGGCGTCTCCATGAGTCAGTTCGCGCTGCGATGGATTCTCATGTTCGACGCAGTGACCTGCGCCATTCCTGGCGGCAAGCGCGCCGAGCAGGTTGCGGACAACTGCCAGGCGTCGGACCTGCCGCCCCTTTCCGACGAGGTCATGACCGGGGTGCGGCGCATCTATGACGAAAAGATTCGTCCGCTCGTGCAAGATCGCTGGTAACTCAGAGACATATGACGTCTAGTTTCCCTTAGAGATGCGGCTTGCCGCGTCTCCGGAGCCCCGTCTCTACAGTAGACGTTTTGCCCTGACATTCACTAATGCGCGCTGCGCCCCACCCGCCAGGAGGTCGAGCGGAGCACAGCGCGCAGAAAGCCCACCTTTCGCCCGCTAGCCCTGCGAAGGATGCAATACGCGGAATGTGCTGCCCCCGTTTGACCACACCAGCACAAGCGCATCCTGACCGTTTGGCACGTCGGATAACATCTGTGCCACCTCGGCCGCGGATTTCACCGGGTGCCGGTTCACTTCCATGATGACGTCCCCACGCTGCAAGCCCGCATTATCGGCCGGACTGCCTGGCTTGACGTCCTCCACGATGGCGCCGTGAAGCGATGCTTCCGCCTGCAGTTCGTTGCGGACATCCGGGGTCAGGTCGGCAAGACTCAGCCCCCAGCGGCCTTTCCCGTGCTCGCCGCCGGCGGTCTCGGTGCCCTTGTCGCCGCCCAGCGCTTCGAGCGTCACCGATATAGTTGTTGGTTTGCTGTCACGCACTATCTGCAGATGGATCGTGTCACCGGGCCGCTTTTGCCCGACCATCATTTGCAATTGTCCGGCGTCGGTCACGGGCTTTCCGTCGAGTTCCGTAATCACGTCTCCGGTGCGCAGGCCCGCCTTCGCTCCCGGCGTGTCCGGCTCAACCTCGGTGATCACCGCTCCCTCAGCTCTGTTCATCTGGAAGAACTTTGCGTTGTCGGGAGTAACGTCGGAGATCTGAATTCCGATAAACGCGTGAGTTACTTTTCCGTCCCGAATCAATGTCTCCACGGTCGGCTGGACAATCTGGGAAGGAATCGCAAAACCCATTCCGGCGAATGATCCCGAGGATGAAATCAGGAAGGTGTTGATGCCGATGAGTTCGCCGCGCGCGTCAACCAACGCTCCACCGGAATTCCCCGGATTGATGGCGGCGTCGGTCTGGATGAACTCGCCCGGCTTGCGTCGATCGCTCGGGTCGGGATTGGGACGGTTCAGCGCGCTGATGATGCCGCGCGTCACCGTGAATCGGTACCCGTACGGATTCCCGAAGGCGAGCACGGTCTGTCCAGGGTGCAATCCGGCTGAGTTACCCCAAGGCACGCTCGGTAAGTTAGTTGCATTTACCTTAATGACCGCGAGGTCTGTCAGCGGGTCGGCGCCCACTAACTTAGCCGGCATAACCTCCCGGTTACTCATGGTGACGCGAATATCGACAGCTCCGTCGATAACATGGTTGTTAGTGACGATATATCCGTCGGGAGAGATGATCACGCCGCTGCCCAGGCCGTGTTCCATCCGGTTCTGAGGCTGCGACGGCATGTTGAATTGACGGCCGAAAGGATTGCCTGGACCAAAAAATTGCTGCATGTCGGGCATACCTTCCGCGAAGCTCTGCTGCGCGTTGGCCTTCGACACTACCGTAACATTCACCACTGCCGGTGTAACTCGCGCCGCCAGGGTTTCCATTGCGCGGTCGAGCGTGAGCAACGCTCCGACACTGTTGTCATCAAGGGGCGCCGCGGCCGGAGCCGCTGCCGCCGCGGTTGCAGATTTCGTAAAGTTGAACGTCGCCACTGACCCAACTGCCACCACGGCAATCAGGGCCACTACCAGACGCCTTGTCACCACTGCCTTAAAGCGTTCTATCCACATCTTCATTTTCTTTTCTCCTTGTACAACTAATTCTCTAGTTGTTGCTAGCAAAAAAATTTTGCGCTAAATCGAATTAGCTACAGGTACCCTCGCCATCCGTTCGCGGACTGTACTTACCAATGTCACTCGCCACACCTGGATACTCCACACCGACGAGTCGGAGATCACATACTGCGTGGTTTCAATAAAGACCAGGGTTCGAAATTGAGGCACGACTTCCTGATCCGCGCCTGCGCTTGCCTCGACTACTCGCTCACGCGACGGTGTCGAGTCGAATCGGGCAGCAACTACCGGAGCCGGAGCAAGCTGTCGCCCGGCAACAGCATGTGGAGGTGTTGTGGAGCGGCGGACGTCTCGCGAGCCTGGCCTGAGCGCAGCCGAGGGGTCCAGACGGGCGGAGGCGCCCGGCTCTCCACTAGTGGACGGCAAGGACTCGAACGAAGGCTGGCTAACCGCGGCCGAGTACGCGTGATCGGAATTGCCGGCGGTCATACCGCGATCAACTCCGCGATCAAACGCAACGAACTGGGGTGCGAGCGGCAGCGCCATCAGGCAGACCATGGAAAAAGCGCCGACCATGCCCAGCGCCGGCTTCCAGACTCGCGTGGCCACGGGCCGGTTTGTGTCGAGAATCTGCGCGAGCCGCAGCGAAGCCTCGCGGGCGCGGTCGACAGCGGCCTGGGCCAACGACCGTCGGCTGTGCGAAAGACGATGCGCCAGACTCCTTTCCAGAAGCGAGACCAGACAACTGGCGTATCCGTGCGGGTTGGCAGTTTCGGCCAGCACGGCATCGTCACAAGCCATCTCGCGTTCCACCGAGAGCCGGTTCTCAATCCACCACACCGCAGGATGAAAGAAGAATAGAGCGCGCACGATCTTCTGAATAAGATTTGTCCAGTCATCCCAACGCCGGAGGTGCGCGAATTCGTGCAGCAGGATAACGTTGAGATCGCCCGGTGGCAGTTCTCGCAACGCCCAGGCTGGCAGGACAATTGTCCGCTTGAAAAACCCAATGGCGGCAGGCACGCGCACGCACTCGGATGTGGCTATCGTTATTGATCTTGAGGCGACTGACCGCGACGCGGCGATTGCATCTATCGTTTTTCGCACGATCGGGTCGAGATCCGCTGCGACGATTGCCGTGCAACTCCGGCGCAGCTGTCGAACGTGCCAAAGCCCAACCGCCAAACGTGCCATCGCCGCGCACGCCCCCAGCACCCAGGCAAGGAAGACGAAAAGCGCCCAGCGGCCGGGGACGGTGATCGTCGGCCGCAGGCTTCCCCAAGGATTCCCCCATAACGTGCCCGATGAGATCCCCGCCGCCACCAGCGCCCGTCCTTGTCCTGGTCCTGCGCCGAGACCGCCCCACACGGGAAGCGCAGCGACAGTCAGCAATGCCAGAAACCAGACTGCAAATCGGGTTCCCGAATTTTGCCTGCGCAAAACACGCAGCAAGGCCCAGGCAAAGAGTGCGATCAGGAATCCTTCGGGAAGCGCGTTGAGAATGCGCTCGACCGAGATCTGCGCAACGGTCTGCAGGGGAAGCCAGCTCATTTGGCGTTGCTCCGAATCGTATCCTTCTGAACCGTGTCCTTGTGAATCAGCATCTCGCGCAGGCGACCGATTTCCTCCGGCCCGATGCCCTGGTCCTCGAGGAGGTTCAAGACGAGTTGCTCGCGAGAATTCTGGAAAAAGCGGCTCACGAGGCGCCGGATTTCCGAGCGCGTTGCCTCTTTCTGGCCGACCAGCGGCGTATAAACATGCGCCCGTCCGTCCTTTAGGTGTTTCAAATAGCCCTTTCTCTCCAGGACGCGGATGGTGGTCAAAACGGAGTTATAGGCCAAGGCAGGTTCTTCACTAATAGAATCAAGGACTTGCTGGACCGTGCCCGAGCCCTTCCCCCAGAGCACGTTCATGATCCGCAGCTCGGCTTCGGTCAAAGTTCGCGATTGTCTCGGCGGCACCGGATGCCCCTCCTTTCCGCTTAGACGCTGCAGGCGGCGAAAGGTAACTAATTCTTTAGTTGCAAGCGAAACGACGAAAGTTGCTTGGCTGAGCGAAGACGAGACTTGGTGGCGCCCGATAGCCCCCCACGCAATTCAAGTCCGGAAGAAAAAATCCTGAGCCTGCTCCCGATGGGCTTCTTTCATCGTCCGTTTCAGCGTCCGGCTTTTCGCCTCGTGCTCACTTGCGTCTCGCGCTTTGGCGGCCAACATACTGCTTTCACATTATTGACCTATCAATCTGTCTCTTTACAATCACGGCACTCCCGCCCGGTGCGATCTCTTCGCGGAGCCTTGCACACTTCGGTGATGAAGAGGATGTTTTGGCATCCAGCAACGATTGGGCAAGAGTGCGGAAGTGGCAGAGTCCAATCGGATCTTGGCCGGACGCGATCCGAGTAGCGCTTCTGTTTTAGGCAGCAGAATCGGAACAGGTCTGTGAAGGAGGTACCCTGAGCGCAAGACGCACATTTCCGAAAAGAGCATTAGTCATAGCATTCGTTGTGATCGCTCTGGTATGGGTGATCGCATGCGGCGCGCTGTACAGGATCATGCGGCAGCCGCCGGAAACATTTGCGCGGCTCATGGCGAGAATACCGGGTCCGGCCCCATTTCTTGTTCTCCCATTTGAAACATTATGGACGCACGCTCGTGCCGGCAACCTGCAAGTTGGCGACCCTGCACCGGACTTCTCGCTGATGAAGCTCGACAAGAGCGCGCCGGTGCAACTGTCAAGCTTGACGGCGCAAGGGCGTCCTGTGGTGCTGATATTTGGCAGTTACACTTGACCGCCCTTTCGGCGGGAGGTTCCCGCTCTGAACAAGCTCTATGAGCAATATGGAAACAAGGTCGCTTTCCTGGTGGTGTATATCACGGAAGCGCATCCGAGCGACGTCTGGCAGATGCAGAGCAATATCAAAGATAAAGTGGTTCTTGCCAGTCCGAAGGACGAAGAAGAGCGCGCGCTGGTGGCGGGAGCTTGTGTACGAAAGCTGGGCATCCAGATTCCCGCGGTGATCGACGAGTTCGGCAACTCTACCGAGCAAGCCTACACGGGCTGGCCCGATCGTCTTTACCTGATCGACGCGAACGGTCATGTCGCCTACAAGTCCAAACCGGGTCCGTTCGGTTTTAAGTCGGAAGAACTGGGCGCGGCGCTGGGGAGGTTGGTAAATTAAGCCGTCCGCGTTGTATTCTCGGGGCGTGCTACGTTCTCCTGCGCCTCGTCGGTCTCCAGCTCCAAAATTATTCCTGGGGCTGATCATTACTTTGGCGGCCGTGGTTGCTTACTCGGGATACATCACGCGGCAGATTTCCGGCTTGCGCGAACTGCAGAACAATCTGGTGGACCGCAACCGGAAAGACTCTCTGCAGTTGCTGCGCATCCAGAACGATTTGAACTTGCTGGCCCTGGCGATGCGCGACATGCTGGACAACGATGAACCCTACCCGCTGACGGCGTGGTCGGCGCAATTCCAGCGCGTTCGCACGGACTTGGACGACGCGCTGCGCCGCGAGCAGCAGGTGGCCCCGGTGAATCGGACTCCCGAACAAGAGCAATACCTCGAAAATTCGGCCACACAGTTCTGGGACGCCGTGGATCGGACCTTTGCGCTGGCGCGCGCCCCCAATCAGGAGGAGGCCAGGACGCAGATTCGAATCTCGCTGCGAGCCCGGCAGGAAGCGCTGAGCACGGCCGTATCCCGGCTGCTGGTGCAGAACAATGAGAGCGAAGAGCAAGCTGCGCTGCGCATTGCGGAAATTTATGACCGGGTTCAGCGGCAGGTGTATCTGTTCCTGACGGCGACTTTGATTGCCATTCTCTTTACCAGCCTTTACATGATCCGGTCGAATCGGCGGTTGTTCGCGCAACTCGCGGCGCTTTCCGAGCAGCGCAGCGAACTTGCCCAGAAGCTCATTGCAACCCAGGAATCCACCTTGCGGCACATCTCACGCGAATTGCACGATGAGTTCGGACAGATTCTGACTGCGGTGGGGGCCATGCTGACGCGCTCGGGGAATCAGGCTCCGGAGGGATCGGAACTGCGCGCCGAATTGCGCGAAGTCTGTGAGATTACGCAAAGTGCGCTGGACAAAGTGCGCAGCCTTTCGCAGGCCCTGCATCCGGTGATGCTCGAAGAAACCGGACTGGAGAGTACGCTCGACTGGTATTTGCCGGTGGTGGAACGGCAGGCTGGCGTTCACGTATTCTATGAGAAATCGGGCGAACCCTTTCCTGTAGACGGCAACGCCGCCATTCATGTTTATCGCGTCGTGCAGGAAGCTTTGAACAACGTGACCCGGCATTCGGGAGCCAGGGAAGCATGGGTGCGCCTGCAATTTCTGCCGCAGGCTTTGGAAGTCGAAGTGGAAGATCACGGCAAGGGTTTTGATGCGCGGGCCGCGACCCAGGGGATTGGCCTGGTGGCGATGCGGGAACGCGCGGAATTGCTGGGCGGCACGGTTGAATTTGTGCGGCCCGCGCAAGGTGGAAGTGGAACGCTGGTTCGATTGAGGGTGCCAAGAGAGAGGCTTGATTCGTATGCCGGATAAGATTTCGGTTTTACTGGTTGACGACCATACCCTGGTGCGGCGAGGTTTCCGGCGCATTTTGGAGGATGAGCCGGACATCACTGTTGCCGGCGAGGCGGGCGACGGCCTGGAAGCGATTAAACTCGCGGATGAGCTTCGCCCGAAAGTGATTGTCATGGATTGCGCCATGCCGGGGATGAACGGGTTGGAAGCCACGCGGCAGATTCTGGGAAAGCATCCGCAGGCGCTGGTGCTGATGCTCAGCATGCATCCGGAGGAGACTCTGGTGCGGCAGGCGCTCGAGGCGGGCGCGCGCGGGTATGTCCTGAAAAACGCCGTGGACCTGGAGTTGGGTGCTGCCATCCGGCGGGTGGTGAAGGGCGAAACTGTGCTCGATTCCCAACTCAAGCGCCCGGTTGCGCTCCGAGGCAAGCGCCACGCGGCGCTCACCGCTCGCGAACTCGAAGTCCTGCAAATGATCGTGGATGGAAAATCCAATAAGGAGATCGCGTCCGCGCTCGATCTCAGCGCCAACACCGTCGCCGTCCATCGTGCGAATATGATGGACGCTTTGGGAATTCACAAAGCCGCCGAGTTGGTGGTCTACGCGATCCGCAACGGGCTGGTTGATTTGCCGTGAAAAGCCCTGCCGTGAATTGCCTTGACCTGAATCGCCGGTCGTTTCTCCGGGGGATGGCAGGCTTGGCGTCGACATTAAGTTTGCGACTGGACGCGCTCGCTGCTCCTCCCTCGCCAGTCGCTGATCCGCGCAGATCCGATCCCGGTTTCCGGCTGGTGGATGTGACTGCCCAGGCCGGAATTCGGTTCCGTCACAACAGCGGCGCCTACGGCGGGAAGCTGCTGCCCGAAACACTCGGCGCCGGTTGCGCATTTCTCGACTACGACCGCGACGGTTGGCAGGACATTCTTCTGGTGAACGGCATGGATTGGCCCGGACACAAACGGGAGCATAAATCGGAGCCCGGCACGCTGAAGCTCTATCGCAACAATCGCAACGGCACGTTTTCCGACGTGACCCGCAGCGCCGGGCTCGACGTCGAGATGTACGGCATGGGGGTTGCCGCAGGAGATTACGACAACGACGGCTATCCCGACATCCTGATCACCTGCGTCGGGCAGAACCGGCTGTTCCGGAACACGGGCAAGGGGACGTTCGTCGATGTAACCAGGTCCAGCGGCCTGTTCGGACGGCAGGCCCTGAGCGCGTCGGCTCTATGGTTCGATTTCGACCGCGATGGACTGCTCGATCTGTTTGTCTGCAACTACGTCAAGTGGTCCTCCGAGCACGATGTGTTTTGCAGCCTCGACGGCAAGCAAAAGTCGTATTGCACGCCCGAAGCCTACCGCGGGGAGACCTGCTGGTTGTTTCACAATCGCGGCAATGGAACCTTTGAGGATGTCACGGCCACCAGCGGGATCTTCGACAGCAGCTCGAAGTCCCTGGGTGTAGCCATGCTCGACTACGATCACGATGGCTGGCCCGATTTGCTGGTGACCAATGACACGCAGCCCAACAAGCTTTATCGGAATCAACGCAACGGCACGTTCAAAGACGTCGCCGTGGAGGCCGGCATCGCCTTTTCCGCGGAGGGCAGGGCGCGCGCCGGAATGGGCGTGGACGTGGCCGACTTCGACAATTCAGGAAACTCGGGCGTGGCCATCACCAATTTCGATAACGAGATGACGGGGCTCTACCGGCTTTCCGATGGCGGGAATTATATTGACGTGGCCATGCAGAGCGGAGTGGGGGCGGCGTCGAAAGATAAATTGGGGTTCGGCTGCGTGTTTCTCGATGCCGGCCTGGATGGCGCGCTCGATCTGGCAGTGGTGAACGGACATATCGACGACACGGTGCGCAACGTCAGCGGCGTCGGTTACGCGCAGCCACCGCAACTTTTCTTGAACAGTGGAAAGGGAACGTTTCTCGACGTGGCCGCTGAAATCGGTGGCGGCTTCAGTCAACCAAAGGTCGGACGAGGGCTGGCCTACGGCGATTTCGATCGGGACGGCGATCTTGATCTGCTGATGACCACCAACAACGGCCCCGCCTATCTCTACCGCAATGACCAGACCGCCGGGAACCGAAGCATCCGGATTCACTTGGTGGGAACGCAGTCCAATCGCGATGCCATCGGAGCTGCGGTGAAGATTTTTCACGGAGCATCGAGCCAATCGCGCCTGGTCAAAGGCGGATCCAGTTATCTGTCGCAATCGGAACTGCCCGTAACCTTCGGACTGGGGAAGCGGGACAAGATCGATCGTCTGGTCATCCAATGGCCGAGCGGAAGAACGGAAGAATACGGGAGCCTCGCGGCCGGCCGGGCATATCAGTGCGTGGAATCAAAAGGAATCACGGCTCTGCAGGGCTTCTAGACCCGCATTTCCTTTTTGAACTCTGAGTAAGTGGTTGTATGATCACGCCAACGCCAGTGTTCATGCGGTTTTGAGAACAAGACGAACTCTACGGAGGCTCCACCCAGTGGGGGACAAACAAAATCAGCCCTTTCAGCTCCCGTTTAACCCCTGTTTGAAAGTTGATTTCCAAGGTTCTCGCGTCACCTCCGGTGGCTCGCTCAAGCAGCGGAATCTGTCTACCAAAGGTTCACGAAAGAGGAAGAAGTGTTGCAAAAGTGGCGGAATATCGGGCAATTTCGGCGGTGCGGGTTCGGATCTCGGAGCGTTAGGGGGGCGGTCCGTATGAAAGTTGTTTCACACTATCGACGAACAGCGGGACGGGTGTATGCTCAGTGCCGTTTTTGAACCAAAAAGGAGATTCCGGTTCAAGTAAGGATGAGTGATGCGAATTCAACGATTAGTAAGAAGGTCAAGTCGTGTTTTCGTTGTTTCCGTCCCTGTATTCATGGCCGCCCACGCATACGCACAGCCCTCAGGCGGGCCCTACGGCCCCATTGATCAGCGGTACGAGGTGCCGACGGCCGCCCACGTTTACTACGTCGCCCCCGATGGCAGGGCCGATGTTCCGGGAACGAGCCTGGAGCAACCCACAACCCTGGAGTCGGCCATCGAGCGTGTAGTCACGGGGGACGCGGTTGTGTTGCGCGGTGGCGTTTATCGCACGGGCGGCCTGGTCCTGAACCAGGGCGTTACCATTCAGCCATACCTCGAGGAGCGGCCGGTTCTGAAAGGCACAAAGCTTGCGACCACCTGGGAGCCGTTGCACGACAACGTTTGGAGAACGAAGTGGAGCCCGCTGTTCCCCGCGGCTCCGCGCAGCTGGTGGCAGCGCAGCCATGAGGGCATGCGGACGCCATTGCACCGATTCAACACCGACATGGTATTCGTTGACGGCGAACTGCTGAAGTCGGCGGGTTGGGAAGGGGAGCTTGATGCGCACTCGTTCTACATAGACTACAAGGACGGTTATGTCTACATCGGCGCCGATCCGGCAAACAAGCAGGTTGAGATCACGGCCTTCGACAGCGCCCTGATTCGAACCAGCGCTCCGGTCCACGGCAAGACGAACGATCACAAGGGCCCGGTGATCCGCGGCATAACGTTTACCCAGTACGCCTACCGCGCCCTGGAGGTGGAAGGCAAGAAGCACTTCACCATCGACGAGGAAACCACGGACGAACCCTTCGGACTGTCCGATCCCGCAACTTTTGGCAAGGAAGTCATCGGCACGGTTTTGGAGAACGTCACCATCACTTACTGCTCGCGCGTCGCCGGCTACTTCCGCGGTGATGGCCTCATCATCCGCAACTCCCTGATCAGCGACACCGGCACGGAAGGCATCTATGTAATCGGGTCTTCCGACGTCCTGCTGGAGCGGAACATCATCCGGCGGAACAACATATGGCGGATTACCGGCTATTACCCATCGGCTGTGAAGATCTTCAACCAGACGCGCCGCGTTGTTTTCCGCGACAACCTGATCACCGATCAGCCCTACTCAAACGGCGTCTGGTACGACGTTGGAAACCACGACGGCCTGGTCGTGAACAACTGGATCGAAGGAGCGGTGGATGGCATTTTTTTCGAGATTTCCCGAGGCGCGACCGTAGCGGGCAACGTGCTTGTCCGATGCGATCATGGCGTGCGTGCGCTGAACGCAGCTGACATTCGCGTTTACAACAACACGTTCATCGACGCGCCGGCGTCATTTGAAAGGAACGAGCGGATCGCGGCTGGAGATCTCTTTAGCTGGCATGCCTCCACCGGGCCGGACTTTGACCAGCGCGACGGGCATGTGTTCGCAAACAACCTGCTCGCGGCGAGTGATTCGTACCGCCTTCCGCTCCTCCGCTTTCAACAACCGCCAGCGCTTTGCTCGAAGCTGCCGCGCCCCCTGGCGAAAGAGGTGGATGGAAACGTGTACATCCGCCCAACCGTGCCCGGCGCGCCCGCGGCGCCGCTCATAACCTGGGCCCCGGCGCAATCTGATAGCTGCTCCTCGACATTCACTACGCTAGACGAGTTTCGGAAGGCGGTCCCCGGCTTCGAGGCTAACGGACAACAACTCGACCGCACCCCGCGTTCCGTTTTCAAAGGTGCAGACCTCGGGCGTTACGATTTGCAGCCGTCAATCCAGGGAGTGCTGAAGAAGGGCGCTCCAGTGCCGGCAGACGTCCGCAAGCTTCTGGGCTGGAGCGAGCAGGATTCGCAGTGGCCAGGCGCATATCCATTTCGAGACTGACATTACTGTGGCTTTTGAAGGTCCAAGCTAGAAATCGTCATACGACATACTCAAAGAAGACGTCGATCCGGGAAGTCCCACTCGCCGATGTTCAAGGCTGCGGAAGCAGCACTAGATCGAAGTGCTTGGCTCTATCCGAAGACGTTAAGGGCGCCCGGGCTTCCATATACCCTCTCTAACACCGAATTCGTGCTGTCAGAGATGCTGGAAGAAGAACTACTCACATTCATCGTGCTGAGCAGTTCCTGAACCAACTGCTCCGATTGGGATGCGGCGTTGGTCTCATTTGTCCGCGACGGCGAGGCAGAGCTTTTCAAATCGCTCTGCACCGTCGCAAATGCCGACTGGGCGTTGGATAGATCGCCCGAGCTCAGCGCGCTGCCGAGCGTTGTCAGATCGGTAGAGAGTTGAGAACTGCTCGACAGACTGTCTCCACTGGCAGTCGCCAAGTCTTGGTTCAGCGTCTGCACGGTCTCGAACGCCGACTGGGCGCCATTCAGGTCACCCGACGTAAGACTGCTTTGCAGAGACTGCAACGCCTGCTGCAATTGAGAGGCGCCGCTTGACGCGAGAACGTACTGACTGAGACCAGCGGCCGAAATCGAACCAATTGTCATTGTTCCACCTGACAGTGAGCCTTAGCCCACTGCCACTTGTCTATTCCATCGGCACCCTCGTGCCAATACTTTAGGACATGTTCTTGCCCGCAATATGAGAGATCCGTCCAAAGGAAACAAACGACTTATGGGCCTGTCGGTGCAGAGTACGTTCCTCCGTGCAGCCAGCGGCTCACGGCTAACGCTCCGCTTTGCCAACCAGAATCGTGCAAACCGATGACACCGCGTTGACCGCCTGCTTGCAGCCGTGGAACTGCCATTCGATGGCCGGCAGGAGTGAAGAATTGTCGTAAATTATGCCTGCGGAGAGGGTTCAGGGTATGGTACGGTGATGACTCAGGAATGTGATGACAACCACCGACACGGTGGGAAGCCCTTAATCTAATATGCCCAAGAAAGGAAATACGCGTCATGAGTCTTAGTCAGCTTGCCCGGTCCATCCGGGAGTCGGCGACTCTCAAGCTGAATGAAACTGCGGCTCTGCTCCGCGACAAAGGAGAGCCCATCATTCACCTGGGAGGCGGCGAACCAAAGAGTAAGGCCCCCATGGATGCAGTGATCAACTGCGCGGCACTGCTGAACACAGGAGAAATCCGATACACCGCGCCCGACGGGATTCCTGCACTGAAGAAAGCCATCATTCGCTATACCGAAGAGCACTACAAGAAGATTGTGTCGGCCGACAACGTGATCGCGTCGGGCGGCGCCAAGCAGTCGCTGATGGTGCTGCTGCACGCCATCCTGGATCCGAAGGAAGAGGTGATTTTTCCCGCTCCCTACTGGGTGAGCTATCCGGAGATGGTGAAGCTGGCCGGCGGTGTTCCCGTGCCGGTCACGGCGGAGGACGGAACGTTTTTCCCAACCGTCAAAGAAATCGCCGAGGCGTGCGGTTCCTACACCAAAGCCATCATTCTGAACAGCCCCAATAACCCTTCCGGTGCCATGTACTCCAGGGATTTCGTGCAGGAGATGGTCGAGTTTTGCGAGAAGCGAGGCATTTATCTGATCCTGGACGACATCTACAACCGGCTGGTGTTCGACGGCAAGAGCGCACCGGTCGGCTACGACTTCATGAAAGCGCCGCTCGAACAATCGAAGCTGGTGGTAATCAACGGCGTATCGAAGATGTATGCCATGACCGGGTTCCGCATCGGTTGGGCGATCGCGAATCAGCCGCTGATCGAGGCCATGGCGACCATCCAGTCGCAACAGACCTCTGGGCCTTCTTCCCCAGGGCAGTGGGCGGCGGTGGGCGCGCTCAACGGCCTGCAATCGTCGATCGAGGGCCTGCGCCTCACGCTCGAGAACAACCGGAACGTGATGATGGACCGCTTGCGAGCTTTCGACGGCGTCAAGGTTCACAAGCCGGACGGCACCTTTTACTGCTTCCCGGATTTCAGCGCATACATGAAGGATTCGCAGAAGCTCTCCAATTTCCTGCTCGAGAAAGTGCGCGTGGTCACGGTGCCGGGCAAGGAATTCGGCTTCGAGGGGCACCTGCGGCTGAGTTACTGCGGCACCATCCGCGAGATCACCGAGGGTCTGGATCGCATCAAGTGGGCGATCGATCCGAATTCGGCCAACGAACTCTACCTCGGCGACCGCAAACTTGTGAGGGATTGGCTATGAACATCTACCTCGACGTGCAATCTCCCGCGGTAAAAGAGGCAGGGAAGCTGGCCAGTGCTTACGGCCTCGCCAACCATGGGCTGGTGAATCTGCGGCGTGCCTACTGGAATCTGCCGACGCCGGCGCTTTATGAGGAGAGTATTTTCCGTTCCGAGGGCAGTCTCTCGCACCTTGGACCGCTGGTGGTGAACACCGGCAAACACACGGCGCGCGCCGCGGCCGACAAATTCGTGGTACGCGAGCAATCCACCGAGGAGAAGATCTGGTGGGGCCAGTACAACCGGCCCGTCACCAGCGGGAATTTCAGCGCGCTGCTGGCCCGCCTGCAGGGCTACCTGCAGGGGCGCGATGTTTTCGTGCAGGACTGCTTCGCGGGGGCGGACCCGGAGTACAGCCTCCCCATCCGCATCATCACGCAAAAGGCGTGGCACAGTTTGTTTGCGCGCACCATGTTCCTGAAGGTTCGGGGTCAAGACGCACTGCAGCGGCATATACCGGAATTCACAGTGATCGCGGTGCCCTCATTTCAGGGCTCGCCCATGGTGGACGGCACCCGCACGGAAACGTTCATCATTATCAATTTCCGGGAACGGCTGGCCATCATCGGTGGCACCAACTACGCCGGGGAAATCAAGAAGACCATCTTTACGGTCCTGAATTTCCTGTTGCCGCTACAGGGCGTGCTCTCCATGCACTGCTCGGCCAACGTCGGCGCCGACGGCGATGTCGCAATTTTCTTCGGCCTTTCGGGCACCGGCAAGACGACGCTCTCCGCCGATCCCATGCGACACCTGATCGGCGACGACGAGCATGGCTGGAGCGACAACGGAGTGTTCAACTTCGAAGATGGCTGCTACGCCAAGGTCATCCGTCTTTCACCCGAGGCCGAGCCGCAGATTTATGCTTGCACGCGGCAGTTTGGGACGGTGCTGGAAAACGTCACCTTCGATCCCGTCTCGCGGCGGCTGGATTTGAACGACTACACCGTAACCGAGAACACGCGGGCGGCTTATCCGCTTGCCTACATCGCGAATCACCTGCCGGAGAAGCGCGCCGGGCACCCGCGCAACGTCATTTTCCTTACCTGCGATGCCTCCGGCGTGATGCCGCCCATCTCCAAGCTCAGCCCCGATCAGGCCATCTACCATTTCATTTCCGGCTACACCAGCAAGATTGCCGGCACCGAGATCGGGCTTGGGGTGGAGCCCGAGATGACCTTCAGCACGTGCTTCGGTGGCCCGTTCATGGTGCATCACCCGCTGGCCTACGCGGAGCTGCTGAAAAAGAAGATCCAAAAGCACGGCGCCCACGTGTGGTTGGTGAACACGGGCTGGACGGGCGGACCGTTTGGCGTTGGCAAGCGCATCAGCATCCGTCACACCCGCGCGCTGCTCAATGCCGCCCTCAGCGGCTCACTGCTCAAGGTGGCGTATCAGAAAGATCCGGTCTTTGGCTTCGATGTGCCGGTCGAATGCGAAGGAGTGCCCTCGCAGATCCTGGATCCGGCGAATACCTGGCCAAGCCGGGAGCAGTATTTTGACAAGTACGATGCGCTGGCGGCCCGTTTCATCGAGAACTTCAAGCTGATGATGTCCGAGTGCCCGGAACACATACTGGAGGCCGGGCCGAAGCGTATCACGACAGCCTCGGTTCGCTGAGAGCAGATCCATGCGGTGGCGTTTCGGCAGCCGCCACCGCATTCGTCCGCTGTGGCTCGCAAAAGTTGTTCACCGCTCCGCAGCCAAGCGCGGAAGGCTCGGCAGCCGCAGCTCAAGCGCCGCCTGCCAACGTCGAGAAGAAATGAGCGCGTTCTCGTAGTACGCTGAGAGCTGATGGCTGACCGCTGTCTGCTCTACTACATCACCGACCGAAGCCAGTTCCGCGGCGACGAAAGCGCCCGCCGCTGTGCCTTGCTCGCGAAAGTCGCCGAGGCCGCGCGTGCCGGCGTCGACTACATCCAGCTCCGCGAAAAAGATCTGGGCGCGAGGGAACTGGAGATGCTGGCACGGGACGCCCTAAGTGCCGCGCGCAACAGCACTCCACTGAGAACTGAGAACCAGGAACTGAGAACTCGCCTCCTCATTAACTCCCGCACCGACGTCGCCCTTGCCGCGGGAGCCGACGGCGTTCATCTGCGCGCCGACGACCTGTCGCCTCATGACGTGCGCCAGATGTTGGAAGCTTTTGCCCACCGGCCACCGGCCACTGGCCACTTCCTCGTGGCCGCCTCCTGCCACTCGAACGAGGAGGTGGCTCGCGCCGAAACCGAGGGCGCCGACTTCGCCGTCTTGGCTCCGGTATTCGGAAAAAGAGGCACTGTCGGAACGTCGCCCGCCGGCCTCGCCGCCTTGCGGAAAGCCTGCCGCGCGAATATCCCAGTCCTCGCTCTCGGCGGCGTCACGATGGAGAACGCTGCATCGTGCCTGAATGCTGGAGCGGCCGGCATCGCCGCCATCCGCTTGTTCCAGGAGAATGAAATCGAGGCGGTCGTCCGCGCCCTGCGGGCGCTTTGACACGATGGGCGCCCGTCGCCATACCATCACGAAGCAGGTCCGTAGTACCGATAGTGTCCCGTGATTTTCCAATTGAAAAGCACGTCCTCGATCCTGGGCCCCTGTCCGATGTTGTGTTCGATCATGTAGCGCCCGCTTGCGCCTTTGCGGTCAACCACGATTCCGATGTGCGGCACATTGCCGCCAAGATCGTAGGTGACAAGATCGCCGGGGCCGTAATCTTCCGGGTGGGTGGTGATGGGCAGCGTCTCGCCTTTTCTCTGAAAGAAGACCATCAGATTCGGAACTCGGCGGTGATCGATGTTGCTGTCGGGTTTTCCCGAATCCCATCTCCACTTTCGCGGATATGCGGAGAGATTCCGCGCCATATCCTCGTGCACCTCTTTCTGCAGATCAACGCCCAAAACCCTGTAAGAACGGATCACCTCGTCGGTGCAGACGCCGGTGTCCGCCGGAACGTCTCCTCCCGGATACGGGATACGCACATAGGCCGGGTCATAGCGAACCGTGTGATTCGTTCGTTCGGTCGCCGCGTTCACCAGGCGCCGAAGAAAATCTTGCCGGGATTGTGGTCGAGCGGGAGCGACCTGGCCGGATGCGCAAAAACAACAGATAGCGACAACGACAGCGAACGATCGCAGCGTCACGAAGTGGCCTCAGCAGATCAATTCTAGACCGCAGACTTCATCTGTTCCAGATAACGCCCAGCCTTCCACCCGGTCGGCATTCCCCAAATTCGGGTGCTAGAATAGCTGGTTTGCTCTTCCAATTCCGAACTCATAAGGAAGCTTCATGCCCAGCACCATGCTCGCAGTGGTTAAGCCGGAATCCGCACCCGGCGCGGAGATCCGCGAAGTTAAAATTCCCGGCTACGGACGCACCGACGTCCTCGTCAAAGTCAAAGTCGCCTCCATCTGCGGCACCGATCTCCACATTTATGAATGGGACCGCTGGGCCCAGGGACGCATTCATCCGCCGCTGATCCCCGGACACGAATTCTGCGGCGAGGTGGTCGCGTTCGGCGATGAGGTCACCAGCGTCAAGGAAGGCGATTTCGTGTCCGCCGAAATGCACGTGGCTTGCGGCAAGTGCTTGCAGTGCCGCACCGGCGAAGCCCACATCTGCCAGCACGTGAAAATTATCGGCGTCGACTCCGACGGAGCTTTCGCCGAATACGTCGTTATCCCCGAGTCGAACATCTGGAAACTCGATCCGGCCATCCCGCAGGAGTACGCTTCCATCCTCGATCCGCTGGGCAACGCCGTGCACACGGTGCTGGCCGGAGAAATCGCCGCGAAAACTGTAGCCATCACCGGTTGCGGCCCCATCGGCTTGTTTTCGATCGCAGTGGCGCGAGCCGTAGGGGCAACCACCATCTTCGCGATTGAAGTCAACGAACACCGGCGCACGCTCGCGGCCAAGATGAATGCCGACTACGCGCTCGATCCGTCCAAAGAAGACGTGCGTGCCATTGTCGCCGAAAAAACTGGAGGCTTGGGCGTGGACGTGGTGCTCGAAATGGCCGGCGTTCCCGACGCCATCCGCACCGCTTTCGACATCGTCCGCCGCGGCGGGCGCATCTCTCTTCTCGGCCTCACATCGAAACCCATCCCGCTCAATTTCTCCGAAGACATCATCTTCAAAGGCCTCACCATTCAAGGCATCAACGGCCGCCGCATGTACCAGACCTGGTACCAGATGACCGCCCTGCTCAAGAGCGGACGCCTCGATCTTCATCCCGTAATCACCGACCGCATCCCGATGAAAGATTTTTCCAAAGCCATGGCCCGCTTGAAAACGGGCGAAGCCAGCAAGATACTGGTCTATCCGAACGGAATGAAATAACGGATGGTCGTTAGTCGATGGTCATTCGCGCGCCGTTGACAGATTCCCGCTCACCGAACGACAAACGGCTAACGACTAACGACCGTTCCTCTACGGCTTCACCGTCACCATCACAACGGAGTGTGGCGCAACGGTGGCGGAGAACATCCCTTTGCGTTCGCCCAGATCCTTCGCCTGCCAGAGGTCGCGAACTTTGGCGCTCAGGTGCGCGGGATATCCCAAATCTTCCCATGACACGGTGATCTCTTTATCCGCAGTTCCCCGGTTGAACAGAACCACTGCGCGGCTCCCATCTCGCAGCGGCTTGGCCCACACTTCCGAGTCTCCGTCTTTGCGCACCCGGTGACCCTCGATGCCCGCTGGATCTTGATCGACAGCGATCACTTCCTTCTGCGTAAGTATTTCCCGTATCTCCGGCTTCATGTCGCGCAGATCGTTGCCCGCGATCAGCGGAGCCGCCAGAATCGCCCAGAGGCTGAAGTGAGCGCGGTATTCCGCCGTGGTCATGCCGCCATTGCCGACTTCGAGCATGTCGGGATCGTTCCAGTGTCCCGGCCCGGCATAGGACTCAATACCAACCTGCTGATCCAGGATATCGACCATGCCGTTGGAGCAACAACTGCCGTCTGGCCATTTCTTATGGTCCTGCCACTTGTCGCTAATGTCGCCCGTGGTGCGCCAAAGATTTCCAATCCCCTTGCCCCAGAGCCACGGTTTATTGCTGCCCCATTCGCAAATGCCGAAGACGATCGGACGGCCGGAGGCATCCAGCGCGGCGCGCATGAGCTCGTAAGAGGAGCGTGCATCCTGGGTGGAACTGCTGCACCAGTCGAACTTCAGATAATCCACACCCCAGGCCGCGTACTGCCGCGCGTCTTGGAACTCATAGCCGCGGCTGCCCGGACGACCCGCACAAGTCTTGGTGCCCGCGTCGGAGTAGATTCCGAACTTCAGACCTTTCGCGTGAACATAATCGGCGAGCGCCTTCATGCCCGACGGAAAGCGTTTGGCATCGATTACGATGTTGCCGTTGCTGTCGCGCTCCACCTGCCAGCAGTCATCGATAACAACGTATTGGTAGCCGGCATCCTTCATGCCCGAGGCGACCATCGCGTCGGCAATTTGCCGGATCAGATCCTCACTGACGTTACAACCGAATTTATTCCAACTGTTCCATCCCATCGGCGGCGTGGCGGCCAGAGTGTTGACCATCGCCTGCTCATGATCCTGCGATAACGCCACCGAACCGAGTGTGAAGATAGCCGCTAAGAGAATCAGTACTCTGCGTTTCATGTGGGGTGCTCCTCAATTGAATTGCCCAGAATCAACTCGACACAACCTTGCTCATCACTGCTCACTACTTTGGCCCGGACTTGGAATGCGTGTCACCTCATAATACAGCGTCGTAAAATAAGGCCTGGAGTGAGAGCGCATTGAGACTCCGAAGTTTGCTGAAATCCGGGGTAGAGCAATCTTTTTCCCGGCGGCGATCTGGGCGATGGAGATGGCCGAACCCCCGTCTCACGGGCGGCTCTCCAGCGGGAGTATCCGCATCCAAATAGCGCACGCACCCTGATCTCGTGCGGCTCCTGCCATAAGATCGAGACTGTAGTAAAACTGTAGTAGCCGGAGAGGTGGCCGAGTGGTTGATGGCTCCGGTCTTGAAAACCGGCATACCCGAAAGGGTATCGGGGGTTCGAATCCCTCCCTCTCCGCCAGAATCCCCGTGTGCCGGAGCAGCGCCGACTCATTACCACTTCGCGGCCCCCGTTGTTCTTTGTGGTTCCGGGTTCCAGGCGGATCGTGCGCTGCGAGAGATCAGCCTGACTGACACCATTAGTGAGTCGATGAGGCCGGTGGCTGGCTCTGGGAGGGTTGAACCGGAGTAATCGCCGGCAACTGAGCATGTCGCGAAATAATCTGCTGCGAAGAGGGAAGCGTGGAGGAATCCCAACCTCCGCCGAGTGCTTCGATCAATTGCACGCTGTCCACGATTTGCTCGATCCGCAGGTTCACGGCTGTCTGCTGATTGCTAAAGAGTGCAGTCTGGGCCGTAATGACGTTGAGGTAGGGGTCGATGCCGAGGCGGTAGCGTTCTGTGGCCAGGTTGAGGCTTCGTTGCGCGGATGCGATCGCCGTGTCTTGTTCCTGAATTTCCTGGGAAAGAACGCGCAGGGCGGAAAGATTGTCCTCGACCTGTTGAAACGCGGTCAGGACCGTGTTGCGATAGTTAGCGACCGTCTGATCATATTGTGCGCGATACTGTTCGACGGTGGCGCGACGCAGGCCGCCATCGTAAATGGTCTCGGCAATGGCGGGGCCGACGGACCAAAAACGGCTGGGCCAGGTAAACCAACTGGAACCTTTCGTGCTTTCAAACCCGAAAGAAGCGCTAAGAGTCACCGTTGGATAATAGGCGGCTCTGGCGACGCCGATTAGCGCATTGGCCTGGGCCATCAGACGCTCGGATGCGGCGATGTCTGGACGGCGCTCCAGAAGTTGCGACGGAATGCCAAACGGAATGGCGGGCGGGGGAGTTTTCAAGGGCTCGACGGCGATCGAGAACGAAGAAGCAGGTTGACCGGCCAGGAGTGCGATCGCATGCTCGTATTGAGCCCGCAGAATGCCCACACTGGTGTCTAGCGCGCGGGTGGCTTCCAGCTGAGTTTCGGCTTGCGCGACGGATTCGTCGGAGTCGATACCGGTTTCATACAACGCCTTGGTCAGTTTCAGAGACTCCTCGTAAGCCACTACGGTTGAATCGAGCAGTTGTTTGAGAGCGTCCTGCCCGCGCAATTGGAAGTAATCGACGGCCAGTTCCGCTTGTGCGGTCAGGCGGGTGTTTTCGAGGTCGGCGGCGCTGGCTTGCGCGTTGGCGACGTTGGCGCGAACCGTATTGCGCACGCGGCCCCACAAGTCGGGCGTCCAGGAAGCGTCGAAGGGTAAAGAGTAGTCGGTCGAGGTGGTCCCGCCGCTCGTCCCACCCGAAGCACTGGGCTGGTGCTGGCGAACGATGCTTGCGCCGGCGGTCACAGTCGGGAAATATTGCGCGCGAGCCTCCCGTACCAAGGCACGCGCCGCCATGAAGTTGGCGAACGCCGCGGCGACGTTTTGATTGGAAATGTTGACTTGCTCTTCGAGCGCGTTCAGCTGGGGATCGCCGAGAATTTCCCACCACTTGCCATGGAGGGCACTGTCCTGCGGTTGCGCGACTTTCCAGCCGTCCATTTTCTTGAGATCGTCCGGAGTGACCTCTTTGAACGTCCCCGGTGTCTGCACTGTGGGGCGATTGTATCTCGGACCGACAACGCAGCCCGGCAAGAGGACGAGAAGTGCGACGCAGAGAAGCGCGGTCGCAGCGCGAATTTTGTAAGTTGGCTTCATCGGTGTCTCCGACTCCTTGCCAACCTGGCTTCGGCCGTTTCTGATCTGTTCGCGTGGCGCATAAGATTTTGTCATCCGAAGGACTCGATATGTCTTTGCGCTTCGAGCTTTCCATGAGCGCGAAGCCAGTTGACTCTCAAGCGGTCCAGTGAGAGATAAACGACCGGCGTGGTGTAAAGCGTGAGCATTTGGCTAAGAAGCAGGCCGCCAATGATAGTCATTCCCAGAGGGTTGCGGAGTTCCGACCCGGTCCCTCTGCCGAACGCCAACGGCATAGCGCCACAGATGGCAGCCGTGGTGGTCATCATGATGGGCCGGAAGCGCAGGATACAAGCTTGAAAAATAGCATCCCGAGGGCTCTTGCCTTCGCTGCGTTCAGCGGCCAGCGCAAAGTCTATCATCAGGATGGCGTTCTTCTTGACAATGCCGATTAACAGAATGACGCCGATCATCGCGATCACGCTGAGGTCCTTGTGAAACAGGTAGAGGGCCAGGATGGCGCCAACTCCTGCGGAGGGCAGCGTGGAAATAATCGTGAGGGGATGGATATAACTTTCGTAAAGAATGCCCAGCACGATATAGACGGCCAGGAGAGCGGTGACGATCAGAAGAGGCAGCGTCGCCCGCGAAGCTTCGAAGGCTTGGAGCGTGCCGGAGAACATGCCGGTAATGGTACTAGGCATGCCGATTTTCTGTTCCGTTTCGACGACGGCCCTGGAAGCGTCGCTGAGGGATACACCCGGCGCAAGGTTGAAAGAGATGGTCACCGAGGGATATTGACCCTGGTGATTCACGGCCAGCGGAGCGGTGGATGGCTCGTAATGCGCCACGGCGCTGAGCGGAACGACTTTCCCTTGCGCGGCCCGGATATATACGTCGTTCAAGCTCACCGGCGACTGCCAGTACTTCGGCGCGACTTCCAGCACGACGTGGTACTGATTGATGGCGGTATACATGGTCGAAACCTGGGCTTGGCCGAAGGCTTCGTAGAGAGAGTTGTCGAGCATCTGCGGTGTGATGCCGAGGCGCGAAGCGGTGTTACGGTCATAGGTGAGCATGGCCTGAAGACCGCTGTTCTGCTGGTCGGTATTGACATCGGTGAGAATCCGCAATTTCCGCATCTGTTGCAGAAGCACCGGGCCCCACTGCACCAGGTCCTGTAAATTGTCGCTTTGAATTGTGTACTGAAATTGCGCGCTGCTTCCCCGTCCGCCGATGCGGAGGTCCTGTCCGGCTTGCATAAAGGTGTTCGCGCCCGAGACAGAAAGGAGTTTAGGACGCAACCGGTCGATCACCTGGCTGGCGCTCGCGTCGCGTTGCGCCAGAGGTTTCAGGCCCACGTAGACGAAGCCGCCATTGGTGGCGCCCCCGCCGCCCGTGAAAGCCATGACGTTCGCCACCGCCGGATCCGTTTTGATGATATCGACGATGCGCTCCGTAGACCTCCTCATGGCCTGGAAAGAAATGTCCTGCGAACCCTGGATGCCGCCGAAGACGACGCCGGTGTCCTGCTGTGGAAAGTATCCCTTGGGGACGTTCCAAAAAAGATAGAAGTTGAATGCGATGGTGATGAGGAGAACGATCAGAGTCAGGGTAGAGTGTTCGAGGACCCAGCTCAAGCTGCGCTCGTAGAGGCCAAGGACCGAATTGAATGCGCGCTCGCTGGCGCGGAATACCTTGCCGTGCCGCTCCTCCCGAAGATCCTTGAGCAGGCGAGAACACATCATCGGTGTTGTAGTTAGAGAAACGCCCAGGGACACCAAGATCGCAACCGAGAGGACCACGGCGAATTCACGGAACAGCCGGCCGACGATGCCACCCATCATCAGAATGGGGATGAACACGGCGACGAGAGAAATGCTAATGGACAGCACCGTAAATCCAATTTCCTTGGCCCCCTTGAATGCCGCTTGCATGGGCGGCATGCCCTGCTCGAGATAGCGCGTGATGTTTTCGATGACCACAATCGCATCGTCCACCACGAAACCCGTCGAAATGGTGAGGGCCATGAGCGAAAGATTGTCAATGCTGTAGTGGCACAGGTACATCACGCCAAACGTCCCAATCAAAGAGGCGGGAACGGCCACGCTGGGAATCAAGGTGGCGCGGACGCTTCGCAGGAAGACGAAAACTACCAGAATGACCAGGGAAATCGAGATCATCAGCGAGCGCTCGACGTCGTGAACGGAAGCGCGAATGGTGAGCGTGCGGTCCATCACGATTCTCGTGTCAATGGCGGAAGGGATGGAAGCCTGCAGCGCCGGGATCGCGGCCTTGATGCGGTCCACGGTATCGATGATGTTGGCGCCGGGCTGGCGGAAAATGATGATGAGGATGGAGGGCTTGCCGTTGACGAAGCCGGCCGCGCGTATGTTTTCCGTGGAGTCCTGGACGTTCGCGACATCGGACAACTTGACGGCAGCGCCGTTGTGGTAGCCGACCACCAGCGGCATGTAGTCCACCGCCTTGAGAAGCTGGTCGTTGGTCACGATGTCCGCGCTGGTTGTGCTATCTGCGACCTGGCCCTTGGGACTGTTGGCATTCTGCCGGCTCAGCATGGCGGCAACGTCCTGCAAGCCGAGACCATAACCGTTGAGTTGGGTTGGATTCACCTCCACCCGCACTGCCGGCAGGGAACTGCCACCCACGCTCACCTGCCCGACCCCCTGAAGCTGAGAGAGGCGCTGCTGCATGATGGTGGAGGCCGCGTCATACAGTTTGCCGCGATCGTAGACATCCGACGTAAGCGCCAGAATCATGATCGGAGCATCCGCCGGGTTGACCTTGCGATAGGTGGGATTGCCTGGGAGATTCGAGGGCAAGTAACTGCGCGCGGCATTGATTGCGGCTTGGACGTCGCGAGCAGCTCCATTAATATCCCGGTTCAAATCAAACTGCAGCGTGATGCTGGTGGTGCCAGTGGCACTGGACGATGTCATCTCCGTGATGCCGGCAATTCTCCCGAACTGTCGCTCCAATGGAGTCGCGACCGAGGATGCCATGATCTCGGGACTCGCTCCCGGCAAACCGGCGCCAACCGAAATCGTGGGGAAATCGACCTGCGGAAGCGGCGAGACCGGCAACTCCCAATAAGCCACGGTGCCCGCCAGCACAATGGCCGCTGTCAGGAGGGTAGTGGCCACGGGCCGCCGGATAAATGGAGAGGAGAGGCTCATCGCATTAATCCGCCGGGACAGCCTCAGGTCCGGTTTCCGCCGCCTGGCGCGAAGAATAACGATGCGCGAGCCGGTCGAAGAAGATGTAAATCACCGGAGTCGTATAGAGCGTCAGAACCTGACTCAAGAGCAAGCCGCCAACCATGGAGATGCCCAGGGGGCGGCGAAGTTCCGAGCCAATTCCGGTGCCGAGGGCGAGGGGCAAGCCCGCCAGCAACGCGGCCATGGTGGTCATCATGATGGGACGGAAACGCAGGAGGCAGGCTTCATAAATGGCGGCTTCCGGCTTCTTGCCCTCTTTGCGCTCCGCCTCCAGCGCGAAGTCGATCATCATAATTCCGTTCTTCTTGACGATACCGATCAGCAGGATGATTCCGATGAGGGCGACGACGCTGAGTTCCTGGCGGCAAATCAACAAGGCCAGAATTGCGCCCACTCCGGCGGAGGGCAGCGTCGACAGAATTGTGATGGGGTGGATGTAGCTTTCGTAGAGAACGCCGAGCACGATGTAAACAGTCACGAGAGCGGCAAGAATCAATAGCGGCTCGTTCGACAAGGAAGCTTGAAACGAAGCGGCGGTGCCCTGAAACGCGCCCTGTACGCTGAGCGGCATGCCAATCTCTCGCTGCGCCTTGTCGATGGCGTCGGTAGCTTCGCCGAGCGAGGCGTTGGGCGCCAGATTGAAAGAGATGGTGACAACGGGAAACTGTCCCTGGTGATTGACGGACAGGGGGCTGCTTTTCATTTCGAACCGGGTGATGGCGCTGAGGGGGATGGCGGCGCCATTCAACGTGGTCACGGCGCTGGGATTGGCGGAACCGGAGCTGGCAGCCGTGTTCGGGGAAGCGGAAGGGCTCGGCGAAGCGGACGAGGCGGAATTGCCGGAAGACGTGGTCGCCGTAATCGTCTGCGTGCCGGAAGAGCCGGTAGTGAGCGCCGTCGAAGCCAAGGCAGAGCGAACGTAGATGTCCTGCAATTTCGAGGGATTCTGCCGGAATTCGGGTTGAGTTTCAAGCACGATGTGGTACTGGTTCAACTGCGTGTACAGTGTCGAAACTTGCCGCTGCCCATAAGCATCGTAGAGCATCTGGTCGATCGCCTGCGGCGTGATGCCCATGCGGGAGGCGGTGACCCGGTCGATGACGAGGGAGGCGGCGAGACCGGAGGTTTGCTGATCGGTTGCCAGGTCGCGAAGCTCCGGGATCGCTTGCAGTTTGGCCATGAGCTTGGCCGTCCAGTAATTCAGTTCGCGCGGATCGGGATCTTCCAGGGTGTACTGATATTGCGTGCGGCTCACGCGATCTTCGACGGTGAGGTCTTGCACCGGCTGCATGTAGAGCGTGATGCCATCGATCTTTTCCAGATTTGGCTGGAGGCGCCGGATGATATCCGAGGCGTTGATCTTGCGCTCTTCCAGCGGCTTCAAATTGATTTGGATACGCCCGCTGTTCAATGTCGTATTCGTGCCGTCGACGCCGATGAAGGAAGAAAGACTCTCGACCGCAGGATCCTGCAAGATCACATGGGTGAGTTCCTGCTGCTTTTGCGCCATGGCCGGGAAGGATATGGACTGCCCGGCTTCCGAAATGCCCTGAATGATTCCCGTGTCTTGCACCGGGAAGAAGCCCTTCGGGATGACGACGTAGAGAACGATCGTGAGCACCAGCGTGCCAGCGGCCACCAGAAGAGTAGCCGTTTGGCGTTTCAACACCCACTGTAAAGTTCTCCCATAAAAGGCAATGATGCTTTGGAAGGCGTGCTCGGAAGCTACGTAGAACCGGGTCTGCTTTCGCCCGTGCGTGCTCTTCAATATGCGCGAACACATCATGGGCGTGAGGGTCAGCGAGACTACGGCGGAGACGAGGATGGTCACGCTCAAGGTGATGGCAAACTCGCGGAAAAGCCGGCCGACGATATCGCCCATGAAGAGCAGAGGAATTAACACTGCAATCAAGGAGATGGTCAGCGATACGATCGTGAAACCGATCTGCTCCGAACCTTTGAGGGCCGCTTCCAGCGGCGGATCTCCCTCTTCGATGAACCGGATGATGTTCTCGATCATGACGATGGCGTCATCGACGACGAAGCCCGTGGAAATCGTGAGGGCCATCAGCGTCAGGTTGTTCAAGCTGAAGCCCGCGAGATACATGATCCCGAACGTGCCCACGATGGAGAGAGGAACGGCAACGCTGGGGATGGTGGTGGCGGAAACATTGCGCAAGAACAGAAAAATGACCATGACGACCAGCGCCACGGTGAGCATGAGTTCAAACTCGACGTCCTTGACGGAAGCCCGGATGGTAGTGGTGCGGTCCGTCAGTTCATCGACTTGAACGGCGGCGGGGAGATTGCTCTTTAGGACGGGAAGCAGTCTCTTAATGCGGTCGACCACCTGAATAATGTTGGCGCCGGGCTGGCGTTGAATGTTGACGATGACCGCGGGAGTCTCGTTCATCCATGCCGCCTGGCGATTGTTTTCCACGTCGTTGTCGACCGTAGCCACATCCGAGAGTCTTACCGGCGACCCGTTGTGGTAGGCAATGATGACTTGCGCGAAATCGGAGGCGGTGAGCAGTTGGTCGTTCGATTGAATCTGGTAGTCCTGTTGCGGGCCGTCGAAGTTGCCCTTCGCCTGGTCGAGGCTGGTTTGCTGCAGGGCGGTGCGCACATCCTCGAGGTTGATGCCATACGAGGAAAGCGCGGTGGGATTTACGCGCACCCGCACGGCCGGCTTTTGGCCGCCACTGATGCTGACCAGCCCCACGCCGGGGAGCTGAGAGATTTTTTGCGCGAAGCGCGTGTCAGCGAGATCTTCGACCTGCGACAGGGGAATCGATTTAGAAGAAAGCGCCAGCGTGAGAATCGGCGTGTCTGCCGGATTCGTCTTGCTATAGATCGGCGGGACCGGAAGATCGGAAGGCAGATAGGTTTGGGCGGCGTTGATGGCGGCTTGCACTTCCTGTTCGGCGACGTCGATATTCAGCTCAAGGGAAAACTGCAAAACGATGACGGAGCTTCCATCCGAACTCGTGGAAGTCATCTGGTTGAGGCCAGGGAGTTGACCGAACTGCCGCTCCAGAGGCGCGGTTACGGCTGAGGCCATCACGTCGGGACTGGCGCCGGGATAAAACGTGACGATTTGAATGGTCGGGTAGTCGACCTCGGGCAGCGCGGATACGGGCAACTGGAGATAGGCGACGAAGCCCGCGAGCAATATGGCCGCCATCAAGAGCGACGTCGCTACCGGCCGTAAGATAAATGGACGAGACGGGCTCACTGATGCGAGCCTCCGTTTTTGCCTCCGGTGGCGCCTCCCTTAGAGGTTCCCGACGGCGCCGATTGGTTCTGGTTATTCTGGCCGGTTTGACGCGGCTGGCCCTGGTTCTGTCCCTGTCCCGAAGCTCCGCCGCTGCCGCTCGCGGGCGCGCGGACCGCAACTTTCGCGCCATCCAAAAGCTTGTCGAATCCAGTCACAGCAACCACTTCCTGGGGCTCAAGACCTTGGACGGCGGTCACCGACCCATCCGTTGTGCCGGGGGTAATCGCCCGCATGGAGGCGGTCTGGTCACTCTTGATCACGTACGCAAAAGCCCCTTGGGCGTTGCGCTGAATCGCCGGAGTAGGAATCAAAGTCGCATTGCGTTGCGTGTCGACGAGGAGTTTGACATTGACGAACTGGCTGGGGAAGAGAGCGTTGTCCGTGTTGTCAAAGATGGCTTTGAGTTTCAAAGTTCCCGTGGTTGGGTCGATGACATTATCGAGAGTCAGCAACATGCCGGATGCCAGTTTCGTGCTTCCCTCACGGTCAAAAGCGTCCACCGTCAGTTTCTTTCCCTTGAGCAATTGCTGCTGAATCTGGGAGAGATGATCTTCGGCGATGCTGAAGATCACTGTGATGGGCTGAAGCTGCGTGATCACCACCAGGCTAGTGGTGCTGTTGGCCTGCACGATATTCCCGGGATCGACAAGCCGCAGTCCCACGCGTCCGGCTATGGGCGCCGTGATGTGCGTGTATTCCAGATTGACCTTGGCATTCGCGAGCTGGCCCTGGTCGTTTTTCACCGTGCCTTCATCTTGCAGCACGACCTGCTGTTGATCGTCAACTTGCTGCTTGGCGATGGCATTGCGACTTAAGGCTTGCTGGTAGCGTTCCAAATCGATCTTGGCTTCCGTCAAAACCGCCTGATCGTGCGCCAGTTGCCCCTCGACTTGCGTTAATGCCGCCTGATAAGGGCGCGGATCGATTTCGATGAGCGGGTCGCCCTTCCGAACCATTTGCCCTTCGCGATAGTAGACCTGCGTAATCTCGCCTTGCACCCGGCTGGTCACGGTTACGGTATAAACGGGTGTCACCATGCCCAATGCGTTCAAGTAAATCCCGATGTCGCCTTGGTGCGCCGCTGCCGTCGTCACCATAACCGGCCGGGAAGCTGCGTCCCCGCCGGCTTTCGCTTCGGGAGTGGCCCCGGCGCGTTGCCACCACACCACGCCGCCAACTATAACGACTGCAACGATCAGCCAGATCCACCAACGGCTCTTATGAATGGTCGAATTCTCGGGTGGGTACTGCTCGGATTCCCTGGAAACAACTTCGTCTGATACTTGTTCCGTCACTTGCGCTCCTCAAATCGATGAGGGACAACAGCTCTCATTTATGGCTTTCTGGTGAATTTTATCATCTATTACACTACCCCTTTTCGACGCGCGGGAGAGCAAATCGGGCCGAGTTTCTTTGTGAAGAATTGTCAACGCTCCGGGCCGGTGCGCGCGCGGGTATAATTCAGCGGGTGACCGCAGTCGAAAACAACAAGTCCGGCAACAAAACCGGCCCATCGCTCCGGCGAATCGTTCTGAGATCGTTCTTGGCTGGAGTGGGCCTGCTGGGAATCGCGTATGCTGCGGACTATGGCGTGTTTCGATATCGTCTGGTGGCCAAGCGCCAGCCCTTTGGCAGCGTAACCGTCGACCACTATTACTCGGTACACCACAAGGACGGGAAGGACGAGCTTATCTTCGATCCGCCGGTGCAGCAGACCTGCGTGCACAGCCTTTTCCCACACTCCGGCGATCCTCCCTGCTGGTTTCTCATCCGGCATGCTGAGCAGAGGACCGACATGTAACTATCCCCCGGGCAGAGCCGCCTGGTGTCCTAATTTCCCGGCTCCGGAACAGACTGAAGCTCGTGCTGAATCCATTGCAGGTTCTTGCCGTCCTGGAAAGCTGCCTTGAACTCTTCCATGTTTTTGTAGAGCACCACGCTTGCGCCAGCGGGGGTTGCCGCGCGCAGCTTTTCTTTGGCGGCCTTGGGTGTGTTGGTCTCGAACAGCTCATTCTCGAGCCGAAACTTCTTCGCCTGAATCTTTGGCAGCCAATCGAGCGGTTCAAGCGCGGCCACTTTCTTTAAGAACTCCGGCTTCACGTACTCTGCCCGTTCATCCTCCGGCACGAAGGGAGAGGTTGCCATCCAGGTTGGCCAATCGCCCCAGGGATCCAGCGCTTCCAGCACCTTAATGCGCGGATCGACCGCCGACGCGAGGATTGCGATGCTTGCTCCCGACCCTTGCGCGAACATTCCCACCCGGTTCATGTCGAGATCGTCGCGGGCAGCCAGATAATTCAGCACCATCTGCACGTCGTGCGCCGAGGTCGCCAGGCACTCCTGCAGTTCACTGAGGAACCACTCCTTCATCGGACGGTCGTGGTAGCGGTGTCCGGTGAGCGCGGAAACGAAGCCTACGGCGGCAAAGCCGTTCTTGGTCACGAGATCTTCGTAGGCGTCATTCCTGAAGATATCCGTGTCCGTGGGATAACCGTAAAGATACAAGATCACCGGGGGCTTCTTGACTCCCTTGGGTTTCATTACATAAAGGTCGAGTGGATCGCCCCACCGCCACTGTAACTGCAGCAGTTCCACCGTGTACCCAGGGTGAGAGTCATCGACAAATCCGGCGAGCGGCCGAACCGGCATTAGATGGCTGTTGGTTAACGCGGGCGAGGTCCATTCCTCCTGCACACCCTGAAAACGAGTGTCGGCCGGATTGGCCGCAGGCGGAGATGCCGGCAATAATTGGGCTGCGCCGGTCCGCACCAAGGATAGCAGTGTGCTCCCGAGCGCAAGCGCTCTTATGAATTTGAATGACAGACAATTGGACATCGTACTTATCCACATTTATAAGTGTCGTTCCGTGAAGAGAATATTCTTATGATGTTACTAACGTGAGTTCCGGGCATGCGATGCGCTCAAAAGAGAGGGCGGGCCGATGAAGCGGCCCGCCCTCCATGCTCAGTGAAACCAACCAGGTCCGGTTACGGTCTGACCTGAAGACCCTGGTTACCCTGAACTTGCTGTGTGGTTGTTGGGCAGGTCTTCGACGTCGGGCATGTGAGGATTACGCCGCCCATGTCTCCGCCAGCCTCCTTTGTGCCGCTGTTAACAGGAGCCACGCCCAGCAAGGTGTCGGCTCCGTCGTACTGTTGGTAGTGCGAACGCACTAACAAGAGACCAGGATCTTTGATCCCACCCGCTGTCGTCGCCGTGGCCGGCACATAGTCCGGAACGGAGGTGACAACAAACCCCTGCGAGGCCTTTACCAGAGCCTCTGCGCTTTTCAGCGGGGTTCCATTGCTCACCAGGCGAACGATCGACCATGCCGGGTAAGTGCCGTTGCGGAGGTTCGGGAAAGAGAGGCCGCCAGCCCAGATTTGGTTTTCCGGGCAGGGAAATGCTCCGCTGCAAGGCAGATTAGCCGCGGCCGGCAACGTACCGGCGGTGGCGGGCTGACCGGGATCGTATCCGGCTCCGGTGGAACTCTGGGGTCCGTAACTGGCGAAAATCGGATCGACGTTGTTCAGGGTGATGTAACCGTAGCTGGGGTTGTTGGCAATCGAACCCACGTTCCCGTAGCTGAAGAACGTGTAACCGATGCCGTCCATGTCGAGATTCTTGACGGAGTTTTGAACCGACTTCACTTCTTCACCAGTACCAATCGCGCGATACTTTGCGCCGGCGCCATTCAGGCAAGTTCCCGATTGCGCTGCAAGTGGGTTATTGAGGCCCACATTGGACTCCTGGCTTAAGCCAAGAACCGTGCTAGGGCCCACGCCTCCATAGACGGTGGGATGGCGGAATACAGTGGCTTCCGCGGTGTTGAACGTGCCCGAGAGGGGCTCACGCAGGAAGATGCCAATTCCCCCAGCAGGCAGACCGAAGGCGCTGGCGTCGCAGTTGGTGCCCGAGAATACTTGTTGCAGTTGTGACTCGGTGGCGTTGGTCAGATTGGCGAGCGCGCCCTCGCGCTCGGTGATGAATACGATTGGAGTAGCTCCCACTTCCACGACCGTGAAGGCAGGAATAGTCGTGCCGCTGATGGGGTCCTTACCCTTGATATTGAACGACAGAACGTTGGCCTGACCGGTGCTGCCCGGGTAGCCGCTCTTGATGGGAGTCCCCTCGTAGGCGCCGGAGGATGCGCCGAGGCCATTCGCCGGACAAACGCCCGAGGCGTTGACTGCGTTGTAGCCAAGGCCGTCAAGCCCGTCGCTGGCTGCGCCGCCATAGGTTCCGGCGCCGAGTATAGAGTTCACGCGGCACACAGCGAAGGCCGCATCTTCAGGACGGATGTCCGTCGCGGCCACGGTAACTGAAGTTCCGGTCGTAAACAAAGACTGCACATTTGAGGGCAGAGCCGAGTCTGCACCCCACAGGACCGAGGATATCTGCTGCGAACCGCTGCCCGAGAGATTAGACAATGTAGCGCTTACGCTGCACTGGGGTTGAGCAAAGTAGCAGCGGTCTCCGACGACCGAGTCAACTTTGAGGAAAGACCACACCTGGGTGGCGGCGGCATTCCAAACGATCCAGATGGTGCCAGCGTCGACGTTGACGGGTGACACGCGAGAGTCAGTGAGGTTGATAACGTTGGAAGCGCTCGTCCAGTGCCCAGCGCCAGTACCAGCCAAGCT
>Ga0326728_10000764_pt1 | contig 121986 bp, 112 predicted proteins | sample MB3enrmetagenome_FD_207602 | JGI IMG/M metagenome (GOLD analysis project Ga0326728, IMG submission 207602) | Lab enriched peat soil microbial communities from McLean, Ithaca, NY, United States - MB31MN | ecosystem: Environmental > Terrestrial > Soil > Wetlands > Peat | place: USA: New York... | reverse complement strand
TATCCGACACCGTATACTGCTTGTACTTTCTCCTCATGACTTTACCTCCTGTTTTCAGTTCCCAGGGGGCGAAAGTGTCAACAGATTCAGTTGTGAAGGTTGGTTACAATCCTACTGGACGGGATACTGAAACAAAACTTATCTCGTTTATTCCCAGATGATAGAGAACGTTACCAAGAGGAAAAAAGCGCCTTTATTCGTTTTATAACTTCTCTTTCTGAAAAGAAAAAACAATCAATCGTTCCTTTTCAAATGGGGAAACATGAATATGGCATCGGATTCACTTGCGACTGTTTTCCAAAGAGTAGGTTTAATAATGAAATCGCTGGAAAAAGAACTGGGGTAACTGCTCAAGCAAGTTTTTCTAATCCCCTTTATTCCAAAATCCTTTTCACGGTTACTAAAGCATTTTCTGATCTTATATATGAGCTGCTTGAATTTTTTCATTGGTTGGATGGGCACAAAAAAACCATTAAACCTTTATCAGGAATTGAAGACAATATAACGTGACCTAAATAAGTCATTACAAATTCTGTCATCCAGAAACAAAATCAATTATTTATTTAACTTCAAACAGTTATGTCCCTTTCCCGAAAATTTCCAGGATTCCTATTTTTTAATTTCCGGCTTCAATCCTTTAAAAAATTCTTTTTTGGTATGCATCTAATTCCTTCCAATTAGAATTTTCTCCTTTTTTTACAATAAAAAATTAAATCTCATCCCTCATTAGATATATACTTAATGAGCATCAATTGTGTTGAACATTTTTCAAAGGAGAAATATATATATGCCCATGGAAATGAAAAAGCGTGGACGCAAAGGATTTGGTGGAATTCGGGTGGTCGTCCACCTTACTGAGGAAATTCTGAAAGCGCTGGATGTTGAAGTCGAGCGCCGGAAGGCAGATCGGATTAGCAGAGCGGAATTGATTCGAAGGGCAATTGAAGCAAGGTATCTTGGTCGAAAACGTGATGACGTAGATTTTAAAAAAAGGGAACCCCTCAAGCAATAGCTTGGCGGGTACCCGCCAGGCTTTGTTCGGAAAGGTTTCCGGAAAGCCAGGCGCACTATGCCATACGAAGAGAAGAAGATCATCAATCAGATTATTCTTATGTTGGTTTCTCCTCCCTATCTTTTTGTTCTGCTGAACATCGTTCGACCTTACATGGGAATGTCGGCTTTTGAAACCCCGTTCCCTGTCAGGAATGATTTCCTGAATACGCTTCATATAGGGCCTTTCCCTTTTTGGCTCTTTTTGATTTTTTATGGGATCATTTACTATTTTAGACATTCCGAAAATATTTTTTGGTTCACCAAAATTGCGGCAAGTGGTTCCGCAGTCATAGGTTTATTGGACCCCTTCACCGAATCCTATGATCTCCAAAATGTTGTTCTTATCGCCTTGTGGACCACTACCGGAATAATCTTTCTTTATTGGGAACCAGGCGAAACCCAAAAGATCGATAAAAGAATGGGTGAGTACCCACTTTTCTTGGATAAGAAAAAGAAGACCGGGATATCCACTAACGCCCTTCACGAGAACACCCAAATTATTGGTGGAACGGGCACTGGTAAAACCCATTACGTCATTAAACCCTTCATTCAACAGACCATTGAACAAAAGGTTGGGTGTTTCATTCTCGACGTTAAGTCGAATATGTACCGGGACATTGCTTATTACGCCTCAAAACAACAAACAACCCCTATGTATCAATTCTCTTTAGCTGAACCATCCAAATCAAATACTTATAATCCCCTTTTCGGCAATAATCCGGACGCAATCGCCAACCGGGTATTCACGGCTCTTTACTACGACAACCAAAACACAGAGCCTTACTACGTCAAATTAGCGGAGGCTTTTCTTCATAATTTAATCGGAATCCTGAAGTTGAAGATAGAAACCATCACCTTTCAGGACTTATTGACCGCAACCCAGGAAGTGGACACCTTTAGGACAATCACCTGGTTTTGCGCTCAATACCCCGATACCGGGTATGCGCGGTATTTCCGGGACCAATGGTTGGGTAAATCACCCAAAGACCGCAGGACCGAGCTTTCGGGCTTAGTCACCAAGCTTCAAAGGTTCTGTAATAGTGAGTGGTCACATTTATTAAATGTTCGTAAGCCGAACGTTCGGATGGAAAGCATTCTTGAGTACGGCCAAATCTTCCTCTTTTCACCGGACTCAGCCCGGTACCCAGAGGACGCCAAGCCCCTTTGCATTCTCGCCATGATGGATTTGGCCGAGCAATTGGCCTATCGATATAAGGAATCACCCGACAAGCCATTCCGTGTCTTCCTGGATGAGTTCTACAACCTGGCTTACCCCAAGTTCATCGACTTCATTAACAAGTGCCGGGAAGCTAAGGTGAACCTCTTTTTGGCCCACCAGTCAATGGGTGACCTGAGATGGGTATCCCCTGAGTTCTTGGAACAAGTCATGAATACCGCCAGCAACAAGATCATCCTAAGGGTCAATGACCCCGACACGGCGGAGATCTTCGCGAGGCAGATTGGGACCGAACGGGATACCGAATACAGAACGGAAAGCTTCAATTCCGAGGGCCAGATGGCCGGATATTCCAAACCTCCGGTTGAAAAGTTCCGTATCCACCCCAATCTGATCAAGGAACTGAAGGTGGGCCAAGCCATTGTCCGGATCATGGATAATGGCGGGGTTAAAGTCCTGAAGGTCAATTTAAACCCCGCTGAAACCGCCCCTGCCAATTACCACCCTTACCATTCCGTTGATTCATCCCGCCTAAGGAATAAACAGAATGAAAGCTCCATTCCTGAATTGATAAAGGAAGGGGAAGGTGGACCTCAAGGCAAAGGCCCCAAGAAGCACAATGACTTTATGGGAGACGAAGATGCAGCCTGATCCCACCCCTTCCCCGAACCCGTCTGGGCTTATCCCATCCCTGAACCCTGGGGTCGTTGACCCCAGGGACGTGGATACCCTGGCCTATATCCATTCCAACAAGTTCATCACCACCAACCTTTTCCACAAAAAGTTCCACCCCAGCCATTCTTTATGGACCGCCTGCCTTCATTTGAACCGCATGGTGAAAAAGGGGTTGATCTTAAGGTCCAGGAAACTCCCAAATGAGGATTCTTTCTACTGCCTAACTCGACCGGCCTTGAAACACTTGGCCGGGTTGGCTCGAATCCTCACCTCCCCGGAAATCCGGTCCCCCCATATCAACCTCTTTGAAAGAGACCATGACAAGCGGGTACTTGCCATGCGAATTCAGATAGAGGACGCCGGAGGGTTGGAAGGGCTGACCTGGCTTTCGGATTACGAAATGCGGTGTGGGTTGAAGATGGCTTGGAAAAAGGCCCTATGCCAGGGCCGGGGTTGGGACCTGGCCGGGGCCAAGTTACACCGGGTTCATGACCGTACCCCGGACGGGTATTTCGAAGCCACCCTTGAGGACAGGACCTGTGGCTTTGTCCTTGAGTACGAGCATACCTCCTACAACCGGGACAAAATGACCGCTATGGTCCTGAACCTCAACCGGGACTTCCCCACCGCTTTCCGGCTAGTGGTCAGCCGGGATAAGACCCACGCTGTCCGGATGCTAGAGGGCTTGGAGACCTTCCTGAAGGGAGATCCCCTAAGCCGAGGGCTTTGGGGCTTTTCCTTCTTTGAGAAGGTATCCCGGATTCCCTTCCGGCAAGTACCTTGGGTCACCCTGGATGGAGAGTATCTGCCCTTCGTGAAAGACCCCATCCTCAAGACCCCCCAAACCAGGGACAACCCAACGAGGCAAACGGCATGAATCAAGGGCCTAAAAACTTGAGTCAGCAGTTGAGTCAGACTCAACCCATAATCGTCGAAAACTCCCGCTCTTTTGTGAGATTTGGTTGTTCTTCGACGCCAGCCCCCACTCCCCCAGTATCAATTATTGATTACTGGAATTCGGGAGTGGGGGCTGGCATCTCTAACAACCAAATAGGCGCGGGCGGGGGAGTGAAGGAAAAAGGAGTTAAGTCTGAAGTCGTAAGGCAACAACGTGAAAAACCCCCCTCTATGTCCCTAACGGGACTAGCGGGGTTTTTCACACTTTTCCCTGAAGGTATGACCCCTTCGGGGTCTTTATTTTTTAAACCTTATTTTCGGAGGAAAAACATGGAAGACCGCCGGAAGAACGACCGTAGGGCTATGATTCAAGACTTTCTGATGACGGAAGGTCAAGCGGCTGATATGGCGAAAGTTTCTGTGAATACCATCCGGTATTGGAGGCAGGTGGGAAAACTACCCTCGGTCAAGGTGGGCAAACACCCTAGGATTTGGTATTCAGTCTTTCTTAGAATTTTTCAAAACCCTCTTCCCTTTTCCCCTTTTGAAGCTGTTAAAATAGAAGGCGCTGGGGACATTAGGAGGGCTGTATGAGTAAACCTAATGTTCATGGATTGCCGAACCATCTTCGCAAGGATGGAAATGGTTACTTCCTGGATTATTTTGTCCAGGAAGATGGTGTGTCGAAGCGTAAAAGAGTTCGGTTGGGACATATCCCCTTGGCCCAGGCCAAGTTGATCCTAGCCACCCACATGAGGGCTATCGTGGAGCAGAAGTTTCTGGCTCCCGAGAAACCAAAGGTCATGTTCTTTGACGCGGTGGAATCTTTCATGGCCTATTCCAGGTCCAGAAAGAAGACCCACTACAGCGACGAATTGACAGTGGGCAGGCTTAAGGCATTCTTTGGGAACCGTTCCTTGGATAGCTTTACGCCAGATTTGGTCGAGGCTTATTTGGTGCATCGGACCCAAGAAGGCCATGGCCGCCAGGGTAAGTTGAAGGGAGCGACCCTTAACCGGGACGTAGCTTGTTTGAGGACAATCCTCAGGCGGGCGGTCTTGAACCGACAGATTGACCGGAACCCTATTGAGGGGGTCAAACGGTTCAAGGAAGATTCCCGAAACCGCACCTTGGACCCTGAGGAGTATCAAAAACTTTTGGCGAACAGTGCGTTGCATTTGCGGTCTATTATCCAGGTCGCTTATGTGACGGGTATGAGGCGCGGGGAAATCCTGGGCCTTCGTTGGAACCAATTGGACTTCAAGAACAAGTTGATTGTCCTTGAAGCCGATGACACCAAGACACAGGAGAAACGGGAAATTCCGCTTGAGGAGGGCCTAATTAGCCTTTTTCAACGGATACCCAGGGTCATAGGGTGCCCCAATGTCTTTACATACAAAGGAAAGCCCATAGAAAGCGTCAAAACGGCTTTCCAGGACGCCAAGAGAAAGGCAAAAATTGGTGATTTCAGGTTCCATGACCTGAGGCATTGCGCCATCACCAACTTGAGGAAAGCGGGGGTTAGCGACTCGGTCATTATGTCTATCTCAGGCCATAAGACCCATGCGGTGTTCCGTAAGTATGATCGCGTGGATCGGCAGGACCGTCAAACGGCGGTTCAAAGGGTCAGACTCTTGATTGACACGGTAATGACACAGGCAGAAAATCCCGCCGCTTTGAAGGTCGGTGGATGAGCCCGAAAGCCTTTGTGCGAAAGGGTTTGAAGGCCATCGAAGGAAAAATTCTTAAAGGAAGTGCCGTAAGCTGTTAATCGCAGGGTTGTTGGTTCGAGTCCAACCCGGGGAGCCATTAAAAATAAAAGGCCTTCGCCGATTTTCGGCGAGGGCCTTTTTGCTTTTATGCTTTCCCTGGGTTGAGAAGGGGTGCGGGGAGGAACGGAGGTTCCTCCCCGGCCTTTCAATGGGGTACACAGGGGGCACTTCCCCTGTGAGCGCGAAGCGCCAACCTGCGGGAGCCTTTTTGACTTGGACGAGAACCAAAAGGGAAAGTCTGAAAACGGGAGTTTTCAGGTCTTCTCCGGGGTACATAGGGGTATTTCCTCCTAATGAATGCGAATCATGGTTCGATGTTCACAGGGGAATACTTATGGTTTACACCTAGGTCTTTACCCATTGTGATTTACATCAGCCATCCCGTCTCCTTCGGGGCGCTAGAATGCGTTCATGTCAACCGGAGGAGCTTCCATGCGCAAGATCAAACCCGACCCGTCCCTGGTGTCCTGTTGCGGCATCTTTTGCGGGGCCTGCGGTTCTTACCTGAACCAGAAATGCGACGGCTGCCACCAAACCGAAAGCCGTTCCTGGTGCAAAGTGCGGGAATGCTGCAATAAGAAAGGCATCTCCACCTGCGCCCAATGCAACGAGTTCGCGGACCCCAACGCTTGCGGAAAGTTCAATAATCTCATTACAAAGGTTGTTGGTTTCTTCACGAAATCCGACCGTCCGGCCTGCCTCAAACAGATCCACGAGACCGGGCTAGAAACCTACGCGGTAAAAATGGCGGCCCTGAAAATGCGGGCGATCCGCCGGACCTAGTGATAAACTTCTTTTCAACATGGACCCTATCCATTTCATTCCGGTGACAGCCGAACCCTTTATCTCATCCGTTGAATCCCTTGCCCGAAAAATCTGGCCCGAACATTACACGCCCATTATCGGGAAAGCCCAGGTGGACTACATGCTGGGGAAATTCCAGTCCCGAAAAGCCATTTCGTCACAATTGGATGAGGGCTATTTCTATTACCTGATCCATTCCTCGTCCGGAGAGCCTATCGGTTACCTCTCGGTCACCCCTCAGGATTCGGACTTCTTCCTCAGCAAGTTCTACATCGTTTCCTTCCATCGGGGAAAAGGCTACGGTCGTCAGACCATGGACTTTGTACAGACCCTCGCCCAGAAAAGGGGTTTTGCCCGTATCACCCTCACCGTACATAAGCGCAATCCTTCCGTTGCGGTTTACCAAAAAATGGGGTTTTCCATCCTTCATCCCATCGTCACGGACATCGGCGAGGGCTATGTCATGGATGATTTCCGGATGGCCAAGAACCTTTAAGGTCCCTCTTTTTACTGAACCCATCCCCTTATCGTTATTTAGAACAAACCATTCGTTTTACAATGGTTTTGTCCTTCCGGATGTTTTTTAAAATGCAGACCTTCTTGAGACCATGATAGGATTTGTTCCATGAAAATGATCGTTACCGGCGGGGCCGGGTTCATCGGCTCAAATTTCGTACGCATGGCCCTGAAGGAAGGCCATCAGGTCGTGGTTTTGGACCTATTGACCTATGCGGGCCACGAATCCACCCTTCGCGAGGTCAAAGATCTTCCTTCCTTCTCATTCATCAAAGGGGATGTGGCGGACCGCGCCCTGGTACGTCAGCTTATCGGCCAGCATCTCCCTGACGCCATCGTGCATTTAGCCGCTGAAACCCACGTGGACCGTTCCATCGATGATCCCTCGGGATTCCTCAAGACCAACATCATGGGCACCTTTGAAATGATGGAGGCCTGCCGTCACCAGGCTTCCCTCCCTCCGGGATTCCGTTTCCTGTTGGTCTCTACTGATGAAGTTTACGGAGCTTTAGGACAGACCGGGTTCTTTTCTGAGACCAGCCCCTACGCCCCCAACTCACCCTACGCCGCCAGCAAAGCTTCCGCCGACCTCCTGGCCCGCTCTTTCCATGAGACCTTCCGCTTTCCGGTCATCATCACTAATTGCTCCAATAATTATGGTCCTCGTCAATTCCCCGAGAAGCTTATCCCCTTGATGATCCTCAATGCTTTGGAGGGAAAGGAGCTTCCCGTCTACGGTGACGGAATGCAGGTCAGGGATTGGATCCATGTGGACGACCATTGCGCCGGCATCCTGTCCGCCCTCAAAAGCGGCAAGCCCGGTTCCCATTATCTTTTCGGCAGCCGCTCCGAGCGCGCCAATCTCCAGGTCCTGGAGACCATCCTCCGGGCCATCGAGGAATTCCGCCCCGCTTCCAAGAATCCGGCTTTGAAAGCCAAAGGCCTGTCGGATTACAACTCCTTGAGGAAATTCGTGAAGGACCGCCCTGGCCATGACCGGCGTTACGCTATCGATCCTTCCTTGGCCGAAAAAGAACTGGACTGGAAAATAACAAAGTCCTTTGAGGTAGCCATCCGCGACACTACCCAGTGGTACCTGGACAACCTGGAATGGTGCCGGCTGGTGCAAAAGGACCGTTATGGCCGAGAACGTCTGGGCCTGTCGTTGAATCCGGTCGAAGGAGAGAAAAAATGAAAGGCATCCTTTTGGCGGGAGGGGCGGGGACCCGTCTTCATCCCACGACCCGCGGAGTATCCAAGCATCTGCTTCCTCTCTACGATAAACCCATGGTCTATTATCCCTTGACCACCCTGCTCTGGACCGGCGCGACCGAGATCCTGATCATCACCACCCCCGAGGAACAATCCTCCTACCGGCGATTGTTGGGCGACGGCTCCTGGCTGGGCGTCAAGTTCCAATGGGCCGTCCAAGCCGAACCCAAGGGCATTTCCCAGGCCCTGTTGATCGGGAAGGATTTCCTTTCAGGCGAGCCCTGCACCCTGGCCCTGGGGGACAATGTGTTCTATGGACACGGCCTACCGGAAGCCCTGGAACGGTCAGCGAAGTGTGCGAAAAACGGAGCCACGGTCTTCGTATACCAGGTCAGCGACCCCCAGCGTTATGGCGTGATGGAATTCGATGGAAAAGGCAAACCCAAGGGCATCGTGGAAAAACCTAAGTATCCCCCTTCGGCCTGGGCCGTGACAGGCCTCTATATGTATGACGGCTCCGCGCCGGAGCGGGCCACTAAACTCAACCCCTCCGCTCGTGGCGAGCTGGAGATCACCGACCTGAACCTAAGCTATCTTTCGTCGGGGAACCTGCGGGTAGAGAAGCTGGGACGGGGTATCGCCTGGCTGGACACCGGCACCCCCACCGCCATGCTTCAGGCCAGCATGTTCATTCAAACCATCGAGGAAAGACAGGGTTTAAAGGTTTGCTGTCCCGAGGAAGTGGCCTTCCGTCTTGGGCTTATCGGGGAAAAAGATATCCTCCGTCAGGCTGACACCCTGGGTAAAAGCGCCTACGGCCTATATTTGAGATCCCTTCTGGAGAAAGATTGATGGGACTTACGGTGGAAAAAACGCCCCTGGACGGTCTTCTTTGCCTGAAGCCCCAAGTTTTCACCGACTCACGGGGTTATCTTGTGGAGACTTACCAAGAGGAAAAATACCGCCAAGTCGGTATATCTAAAACCTTCGTTCAGGACAACCAATCCTATTCCCTTAAGGGCGTCCTCCGGGGACTCCATACTCAGCTCAAGCATCCCCAAGCCAAGCTGGTGAGGGCGGCCTCCGGCGAGATCTTCGATATCGCCGTTGACGCCAGGCCCACGTCACGCACTTTCGGACAATGGCACGGGATCCTCTTATCGAGCGAAAATCACAAACAACTTTTCATCCCCGAGGGTTTTCTCCATGGGTTCTGCGTGCTTTCCGAGTCCGCGGTGATGCATTACAAATGCTCCGACGTTTACGTGCCGGATGACCAGTGGGGCGTGCTATGGGATGACCCTCAACTCGGGATTACCTGGCCCATCCAGAAGCCTATTCTTTCCGACAAAGACCTTCGGAATCTTTCTTGGGGAAAATTCATCAAAAACATCAAGTAAATAAGCTTGTTTTTAACTGCAACTTTTTTTCCTCCCCCTTCGTCCTATATACGGGAAGCAACTTAAACCCAAAGTAAAATCGCCCGAAAGGGTACGGAGGACTCAGATGAAAAAGGTAATCGCTACGTTGATGACGGTCTTGTTTTTCGGTTCGATGACTGCCGCGGTGTTCGCTGATGCGCCAGCCACTACCACGCCCGCTCCTGCGGCCAAGACTATGAAGCACAAGAAACACACCCCTAAAAAGGTGAAGAAAGCCGCGAAGCCAGCCGTTGCGCCGGCCGCTGCCAGCACCCCGGCCGCCAAGTAAGTTATCTTCTGTAGAAAAGACCGGACCTTAGCCCCGGTCTCACGGAAACCCTTAGGATCTCGGTCCTAGGGGTTTTCTTTTTTCAGCTCTCTACTCCCTCCCATTCCAGAACAACTCTCCACCATCTATTTTCAACCTATTCACAGGTCATTCCTTTGAATAAAATAAGCGGGATCTTTTTGAAAGGATATTGATGCTCCATCCCCGGTTATTTTTTTTATTCGCGCTTTACGCCACGCTTTCTTCCTTCTCAATCGCAATGGCCGATGACTGTTCCAACCCTTCCCCCTTGGTTAAAAACACCCCCGACTACCGGATCCGGATCACCTATCCCATTCTCTCGACCGCCACGGCCACCTGCCAGATCCATCAATGGTTGGACGGGAATCTATTGATCTTCAATAACGAGCTGAAAAGGAGAAATTCCTTACACCATTGGAAGGGGGAATATCTGGCCACACCGGTCCTGGTCCGCTCACGCAAGACTGAAACTGCGGTACTCACTATTTATGAATTCACGGGCGGGGCTAACGGCATGACCCACACCCAGACCTTCACCCTCGACCGGACCCAAGGTAGATTCATCGGCTGGTTAGGCTTGTTCAACCCTGGTTCCGATTGGTACCACGCGGTCTATCCTTATGTCCTAAGCGCGACCCAACCCTATCACACGGACGCGAAATGGTTCGAGCATGGCGCCGGCCCTAACCCCGATCTCTATCAACGATTCGCCTTGGACCAAAAGAACCTGGTCCTATATTTCGAGCCGATCGCGATCGCTCCTCATTCGGCCGGGACCATCACCGTTCGCATCCCCCTCGATCAATTGAAGCCCATCCTGAACCCTCTTTACCTTCCTTGACCCCATCTCGGATCGCCCTACTTCTGATCTTGTCCTGTCCCGCCGCCCAAGGATGGGCCTTGGACTATTACCTTTCCCCTTCCGGGAACGACGCATGGGGCGGCACCCTCCCGAAAGCGAATGCCGATAAAACGGATGGACCCTTCGCGTCTATTCCAAGGGCCTTGCAAGTCATTCGGGCGAATGCGTCGAAAAATCCATCCCAACCGGCTCGCGTTCTCTTTCGGGAAGGAACCTATACCATCGACTCCATCCCGTCCCTTTACGCCTGCGATTCCGGCTTGACCCTGGAAGCTTATCCTGGGGAAAATCCCATCCTCTCCGGCGGAAAACCCATCGCGGGTTGGAAAAAAGACGGCGATAAGTTTTGGCGGGCCTCCGCCCTGGATCCCACCGGTATCCCATGGGATTTCCGCGTTCTCTCCGTCAACGGTTCTCTCCGGCCCAGGGCCCGCCTGCCTGAAGAAGGCTACTACACCCATCTGACCCGCTATGACACCCGTTGGATGAGCTCCACAGGAGGTGGGTGGCAGACCGCGCCGACCCAGGAACAGATGACCCATCTCCAATACGATCCCAAGGACCTGGGCTCTTGGCTTGATCTGGCGAACGCCGAGGTGGCCGTCTATCACATGTGGGACATGTCCATGATGAAACCTATCTCCAACGATCCCGATACCCATACTTTGACCTTCGCCTATCCCGGAGAACATCCTCCCGGTGCCTTCGACGTCCACAACTATGTGGTCTATAACGTAAAGGAAGGAATGTTGAAACCAGGTCAATGGTTCCTGGATCACTCCAGGAACCAGGTGGTCTATTGGCCCCTGCCGAATGAGGACATGACCCAAGCGGTGGTTCTAGCGCCCTATAAGGACTGTTTGTTCCGAGTGGAGGGGGCCAAGGATCTGCCGGTTAGCGACCTTTCGATAGTGGGACTTTCATTCACCCTGGCCAACGCGCCATTGGTCAAAGGAGGTTTTGGGTGCTACGACCTGGGCGGGGCGGTGGACATGAACCACACCAAGAACTGCCGTCTCAGCGGTCTAAAGGTATTTCAAGTTGCCGGCACCGGCATCAAGGCCCAGGATTCGAACGATCTGCTGGTTGAAAACTGTGATGTCCGGGAGACCGGCGCCTGCGGTATCAGGGCGACCGGAACGGCCGTGACCATCCTCAACAACCAGATCCAGACCGTAGGAAGGATCTATCCCTCCGCCATCGCCCTTTGGACCGAGGGGGGTTCGGGAGTGAGGATCCTCCATAACTGGATCCACGACTGTCTTTATGATGGCATTACCAACGGCGCCAGTGACACCCTTATCGAAAAGAACCTCATCGAGCGGGTCATGTTGGAAATGCACGACGGCGGCGGGATCTATTCCGGTTTCTGCCACGGGGTCACGATGAGGGGGAATGTGGCGAGGGATATCCCTGACACGGGAGGATACGGTTCCTCTTCCTATTACCTGGACGAACAATCCACCCAATGCCTGGTGGAGGGGAACCTTTCGGTGAACGTAGCCCGGCCTTCCCAGAACCACATGGCCCACGATAACGTCATCCGGAACAACATTTTCGTGACCGAAGGTGATGGCGCCCTGCATTTCGCCAAATGCAAGAATTACTTGGTCGAGAAGAACGTGATCCAGTCCAAGGGCCAGATCGTCTTCAGGGCTCCCTCCGATGGCATCACCACATTCCGGGACAACCTGCTCTCCAGCGGTATCTCCTCCGTGCGGTGGACCACCCTAGTGGATTACAACGACCAGTCCAACAATCCTTATGAAGCCAAGGACGGAAACCTTCTCGCCGATCCCCTATTCCAGGGCAAGGATGACTTCCGGTTCCAACCCGCCTCCCCCGCCCTCAAGCTGGGCATTCCCCAGATCGGAACGAGCGATGCTGGCCTCCTAACGGCGGCTCCGGCCAGGTGATTTTTGGGCGGTAATTCCATCTTCCCTGGGTTATCTTAGTCGCCAAGCGGGGCGAGACCCCTCTTCCAAAGGAATCCCATGAATCCCATCCAAATAGCGGTCTTAGCCGTCATCCAGGGCCTGGCCGAACTTCTTCCCATCTCCAGTTCAGCCCATGTCATCGTGGCCGAGAAACTGATGGGCTTGGACCCAACCAACCCCCAGATGACCCTGCTCCTGGTGGCACTTCACACCGGCACCATGCTGGCGGTCCTTTTCTATTTCTGGAAAGGCTGGAAGGAACAATATTTCCAGACCAAGGAACGGACCTCCTCTTTTTTGAAACAGGTCCTTTTGGCCACCCTGGTCACCCTGGCCGCGGGTGTCGTGTTGATCAAGTTCATTGAGAAGGTCATCCTTCGGGCCGAGCCCAACGCCGAGATCGAGTCGCTTTTTGGCGATCTCAGCCTTGTCTCAGCCGCCCTGGCCGCGGCGGGAGCGCTCATCCTTTACGCCTCCATGCGGGAACCAGCCGCGAAGAACCTTAAAAAGCTGGGACCCGTTGAATCCATGACGATCGGCTTGGTTCAGGGCCTCTGCCTGCCCTTCCGCGGGTTCTCCCGTTCCGGCGCCACCATTTCAACCGGGTTGATCCTGGGCATAGCCCGTCAAAAAGCCGAGGACTTCAGTTTCGCCCTGGCGGTGGCCATCACGCCCTTTGCCCTGGGCAAGGAGATCCTGCGCCTGTGGAAGACCAGGGACATCATCCAATCCTCCGTCGGCTCGGTGTCGCACCTTTTCATTCCCGGCTTATTGGGGATGGTCCTCAGTTTCCTGGCCGGCCTGGTCGCCTTGAAATGGCTCTCCATCTGGCTGGAAAAAGGCCGGTGGAATTATTTTGGTTTTTACTGCGTGGCGGCGGCGATCATCCTCTGGTTGATCAAATCGAGGATCTAAAGCCCGGACGAAGTCATCAAAAAGGGGAAAGAATGAAAATAACCATTTACCAAAAACCCACCTGTACCACCTGTCGGCAGGTGTTCAACGCCCTGAAAGAAAGCGGCGTGGATTTTGACTCGGTGAATTATTACCTCGAGCCCATCCCCAAGGTGAAACTCAAGGAACTTTTGAAGAAGATGGGCATGACCGCCAGGGAACTTCTCAGGACAAAGGAAGAAATTTATAAAGAGCTGGGACTTTCCAAGAAGGAATCGTCAGAAGAAGAACTTTTGGACCTGATGGTCAAACATCCCGACCTCATCCAAAGGCCCATCGTCGAGAAAGGCGCCAAAGCCATCCTGGCCAGACCCGCGGAGCGGCTGAAAGAGATCTTGTAACTAGCTGGCTTTTTCGAACCTACTTAAGGGCCGGAGGGACCGTTGTCCGGCTTGGCGAACAGGACTCCGTTCATTTCAACGCAATGACAGGAAAGAGTGTCCCCCCGCGGTGTGGTGAAATTAACCGTATCCCCTTCCGAATGGCCGGAACAAGCTTGAATGGCCTCGGCCGGCGGATGATGCCTCCCTTGCCCCATCTGCCTCGTATTGCTTTTCCCTTCTCCCTGGTTCGCGCCCAAACCGGAAGGCTCCCCGTTTCCCGCTGAACGAGGTTCGTATCGGGCTGATCGATCCGGTCCCTGCCCCGAAACGACCTTGTCTGTCCCACCCCTCACGCAGCGGACAAAATTATCGATCCGTATCACGTCCCCCTGAGGGCCCCGGCCACGGGGATAGAGGGACGGATCACCTGATTTGGGATCGCTTCTCTGGGCTCCGGCCCCATGCACATCCATCAGTTGGTAATTCCCCGAGTCGGGAGGCGTTTGCATGAACCCCAGGGCCCTGCCAAAGGCGATATAAACAGCCCCGCCTTCCAGATGGGTGGTGCTCGTCCAGAAAAAAGGAAAATCCACATTTCCGCCCTCGTTCGTGATGGAGGTACAACGAAACAGAGGGTCGATGGCGGCGGACTGGGTCGTGTCGGGCGACCGGTTATAGTCCACCAGGCTTTGCATCTCCTTGGCGTTGGGAAGCCGCCAGTCCGAGTGGCCCTTGTACTTTTCATCATTCTTCGCCGCCACCCAGGCCAGCGCCGTTTTCCAGTCCATTCCTTTCCCGCTGTCATCCTGGTCCCAAGTAAGATCGGTGGCGCGGTCTATCACCGTGCCGTCGCCGTTGTCGTTCAGATCGTTCTTGCCGTAGCTTGGATTGCCCCGGACATAACGGACGTAATGCGTGCTGGTTTTTCGGTTGGACCTCCGGGAAGATTTCCCATAGCCCTTGATACGCCCGTCAGCGAAGTTGACCCCAAAGGCCGTGGGGTTCCCGTCCATGGTCGCGCTCACATAAGTGGTCGAGGACCAATCCTGGCAGTCGATGAGGCGGTTCCCTATCCCTGTCCCCCCTTCCCCATAGGCGAAATCAAAAACCGCCGCGTCCAGATAGGGGAGGGAATCCCCGGCCGTCCGACCCGAGCGTCCGTTAAAATTGATCAGGGAATAGAGTTCTTTGATGGTAGGCATACGCCAATCGCTGTAGCCCCCGACTCGGCAGGCGGAAGCGCCGGCGACGGCGTCATCCCAGGTCATCTTTTCACCCCGGGCCTTCACCCACATCAGCCCGGTCACCCGGTCGCTTACGGTCCCGTCGCCGTTATCCTGATAAGAGAAGGCATTGCCCTGGTGCTGGGCGTCCTGGCCGTAATAATCCTCCCCGGCCTGGGGACAGGGAATGGATTGACCATCCCCGTAACAATGTTCCTGCCCTGTGTCCACGATGGGAAAAATTAATTCCTGGGAATAAACCGAAACAACTTCTAACGCCAAAATGAGTAAAATTAAAACAATTCTATTTGTCACGATCCAAAAAAATCTCATGTTGTTTCCTTCGTTTAATTTCCTTTCTGTTTTAACCTCGTATTCCCAGCAAAAGTTCGAAGTACATCCTTCTATGATTTTGACTTAACACAAACCGCACTATTTATGACCGCTTTTAAGGCCTTTTCCCTCTCAACAAGTAAGAGTAGTCCGTTCGTGTATTTGTTATTATATAAGCAATAAATACGCATGGGACTTTTCCAATGAAAATACTCATTATTGACGATGAAGAATCCATCGTTAAGATCCTCACCAAATTCCTCGAAAAAGAGGGTCACGAGATCCATTCGGCCAACACCGCCGCTGACGGTCTGACGAAGAACGAACTCATCAAGCCCGAGGTCATCCTCCTTGATTTGAACCTTCCCGACATGAACGGCATGGATGTGCTGGCCAAGCTGAACAAAGGTCTTCGCACCTCCTCTCTCATGATCATCACGGGGGCCGGGACCCCAGATACAGCCCTGAAAAGCATGCAAATGGGCGTGGAAGATTTCATCCAGAAACCCATCGAATTGAGCCGGCTGAAATACATGCTGGGCAAGATCGCGGACAAACGCAAAGCCAAGTAACTTAGATATTTAGGATGAAACAAAAAGCCAAACCATTTCTTTGCCACCGATGAACACAAATTAACGCTGATGGCAAAAAACATAATTCTTGGTTTTACAAATATTGAATCTGTGTTTATCGGTGTTAATCGGTGGCTAAGATAAGGAAGTTGTATGAAAATCCTCATCATTGATGACGAAGAATCCTTGGTCAAGATCCTCAGCAAGGTCCTCCAACAAGAGGGCCATGAGGTTTTCCCCGCTTTCACGGCGGCTGAGGGGATCGAGAAGAATCGACTGGTTGAACCGGACGTTATCCTGCTGGACCTGAATCTACCCGACCTGAACGGCATGAAGGCCCTGGAAAAGATCAACGAAGGGTCCAAGCCCGCCTCCGTGGTCATCATGACGGGAGCTGGTACGGTGGATTCGGCGGTCCAGGCCATGCGCCTGGGCGTGGAAGATTACCTGGAAAAACCCGTCAACAACGAAACCCTCAAGCTTTTGATGAAAAGGATCGGCCAAAAGCTTGGCCTCCTGAATCAGATCGAGGCCCTGAAGCGCCACCAACTGGAAATGTACCGCAAGGATTATCTGTTCCTGAACGACCCTGAGATGCGCAAGCTCTACGGCGAGATCGAGAACGTCGCCCAGCAAGACAACCTGAGCGTCTTGATCCTGGGAGAGACAGGAACCGGTAAGGAACATGTAGCCAAGCTGGTCCACGCCTTTTCCGCCCGGGCCGCCAAACCTTTCGTGGAAGTCCACTGCGGAGCCCTGCCTGAAACCATCCTGGAATCGGAGCTATTTGGCTACGAGCCTGGCGCTTTTACCGACGCGCGAAAACAAAAACCGGGGCTTTTCGAGATGGCCCAGGGCGGCAGTATCTTTCTGGACGAGATCGGCGAATTGACCCAGGCGGTCCAAACAAAACTTTTGAAAGTGCTGGAGCAGAAATCCTCCCGCCGGTTGGGCGGGGTGAAGGAGATACCCTTGAACGCCCGAGTCATCACCGCCACTCATCGGGATTTGGACAAAGAGGTCGCGGAGGGCCGTTTCCGCGCGGATCTTTTTTACCGTTTGAACGTCATCCCCTTGACCATCCCTCCTCTTCGAAGCCGTCCGGAAGATATCGTCCAACTCTCCAACTTTTTCCTTCAGGAATCCTGCCAGGCATTCAATAAGAAGGTGAGCCTGTTTACGGAGGACATGCTGAAAGCCTTGGCGGGTTACTCCTGGCCCGGGAACGTCCGGGAATTGAAGCACGTCATCGAGCGTATGGTGGTCATGTCCAAAGGCGGGGTCTTGACCCTGAAAGACCTTCCCAAAGAGGTGCGTGAAGCCAAAAGTGCTCCCGCCCCTGCCAAGGGGGTTCAGACCAAATCGGACGCCGAAAAAGAGAACATCAAGAAGGCCCTAGCCCAGACCAATGACAACCGGTCCAACGCCGCTAAACTATTGGGCATCACCCGCAAAACACTCTTCAACAAGATCAAGAAATACGGCCTAGAATAACAACGGAAAATTTTTAACCACCAAGGGCACCAAGGACACTAAGAACGACAAACTGCCTTAGTTTTATAACAAAATCCCTACTTAGTTTTTGTTGTTGAAAACGGGGCTTTTTAGATGTTCTTAGTTTCCTTATTACCCAATGGGAAATTATTGCTGACACCTCACTAACGTTCCTCCACAAAACGAGCCTTTTTCCCTTCATTCCCCCGTCCTTGACTGGCATCCCTTATGCTTTACTTATTCCTGAACGTAGTAAAGAACAGGAGACTTCAACCGTGAACTTTAATTCCCCAGAACTTGGGACTAATCCGCCCACATCCTCATTTGTCCCCCATTCCACCGATATCATCGGTCTTTTCGAGGCTTTCGCCCGCTATTGGGATGGCGTTGAGTCCGACTGCCTGGGGGAAGCCAATGAGGAGGAAACCGCGTTAGAATTGGCCGTGCTATGGAAGGGCTCTTTGAAGGGCGTCTTGATGATCCGTTGTTGCCGTAACTTTTTTCGGTGGATGAAAGTGAACCATCTGGGCATGGGACTTCTTGAGAACCTGACCACCCTCTATAGCGTTTATCCCATTCACCACGATTGGTCGTTCGAGAAATTCAGCCTGGGGCCCCTGTTGAAACAACCTTCCGGTCCGGAAGACTGGCCAACTCAGGAACCGGATGTCATTTGCCGTCTGCGGGCCGGCGGTTTCACGCCCGAAATCCGCCTCTGGATGGATATCAAAACGCCCCTCGCCGCTTGAAACAACCCTAAATCAACCACCGATTAACACAGATGAACACAGATATGATTTAAAAAATCATCCCCGTTGAAATAAAAGAAACTCAGAGTATCAACAAGGCTAAAAGGTTTTTGTTTTTTTGGGGGGAGAATATTTTAGGTGTTTCCATCCGTGTTAATCTGTGTCCATCTGTGGTGAAAAATTGATTTTGTTTTGATGTTGGTATTCACCTCTCGTCGAGAAGTTCCCTGATCTTCCGGACCAATTCTTCCAACTCAAAGGGCTTTTGGAGCAGCTGGATGCCCGAGTGGATCATTCCCTTATCTGAAAGGACTCCCCTGGAATAACCGGACGTGAATAGCACCTTGATATCCGGGCGGTTGCGGGCGATCTCCTCGGCCAGGTCCCTTCCGTTCATCCGAGGCATCACCGTATCGGTCAAAAGAAAATGAATGGTGTCAGGGTATTCCCAGGCCTTCTTGACCGCTTCCAGTCCGTCGGCCGCGTCCAAAACTTTATAGCCGTATTTCTCCAGGTTCCTGACCAACAGTTTCCGGAGTGGTTCCTCATCCTCCGCCAATAGGATCGTTTCTGACCCATGAAGATTCCCCACCGCCGGTTTGGCCTGGGCCGAAACAGCCGCGCCCACGGTCAAGGCCGGGAAATAAACGCTCACAGTGGTTCCCATCCCTAAGGAACTCTCAACGAAAATATGACCGCTCCATTTCTGGACGATGCCATAAACGCTGGCCAGCCCCAAGCCCGTTCCCTTCGCCCCTTTGGTGGTGAAGAAGGGTTCGAACATCTTTTGCTGGACCTCCGGACTCATCCCGATGCCCGCGTCCTTTACCCTTAACTTCACATAGGAACCAGGCGGTATGGAGGGGCGACGTTCCATTTTTAAGGCTTTTTGGTCAAGACTTCTGGTCTCGATCAAAAGCTCCCCGCCCTGGGGCATGGCGTCCCTGGAATTCAACGCCAGGTTCAGGATGACCTGTTGGATCTGGCCCGCGTCGGCGAGTATCCATGGAAGTTTTTCCTGGGTCCTCATCGTCAGGCGGATCGTCGCGTCCATAAGCCGTTGGAGCATCTTCCCGATTTCCCCGCACAACTCGTTCAAATTGACCGGGGTCGCCTGGAAAACATCCTTGTGACCGAACACCAAGAGCTGTTTGGTCAGGTCGCTTCCCCGCTTCGTGGCTTTTTGGATCTCTTCCAATTCTTCCCGGCCTGGTCCATCAGGGGCCAAACCTGAAAGCAGGAATTCCGCGTTCCCACCGATCACGCTCAAAAGGTTGTTGAAATCGTGAGCGACCCCTCCCGCCAATCGTCCTACAGCCTCCATCTTTTGGGCCAGTTTGTTCTGCTCCTCCAGGTTCTTCAGGGCGTTCTCGGCTTTCTTTTGCTCGCTGATATCCCGAACGATGGCCGAGATGGCCGCCACCTTTCCGGTTTCATCCTTGAAGGGGGAAATGGTGATGGATACATCCACCAAACTTCCATCCTTTCGGCGCCTCTGGGTCTCGAAATTGCTGATCACTTTCCCATGCCCCGCCATCTCAATAAGATGGCGGATTTCCTCTTCCTTTCCTTCGGGCGCTAAAAAAGTCACCTTTTGACCTCGCGCTTCAGCGACTGAATAACCGAACATCTTCTCAGCGCCCTTATTCCAATGGAGGATGACCCCGCTCAGGTCGTTGTTGATGATGGCGTCCTGAGTGTTGTTGAGGATGTCGGTCAAACGCTCCTGCGCTTCCCGCGCTTTTTTCATCTCGGTGACATCACGCGTCATGACTGTCAGGCTTTTGATGATTCCATTCGGTTCTTTCAAGGTCGATATGTTGATCGAGGCGTCGAACCAATCGCCATCTTTTCTTTGGCGTTTTGTCTCGAAATTCAGGACGATCCCGTCTCTTCGTACCATTCGGATCAATTCATCGATCTCGTCTTTCAGGTTTTCAGGCTGGAAATCTTTCATGGATTTCCCGATTATTTCATCCGCGGTGTATCCATACATGTTCTCGGCGCCCTTATTCCAACTCAGTATCTTTCCGGCCCTGTCACTACTGATGACCGCGTCAGGCGTATTCTCGAGGATCTCGGCCAAACGTTCCTTTATTTCCATGGCTTTCTTTTGCTCAGTAATATCCTCCATCATCCCAAAAGCCAGTGGAGGCGCGCCATCCGCGGTGTTCAGCTTCGTTACCACCATGTGACCCCAGAACCACTCCCCGTTCCTGCGCCGGTAACGCCTTTCAATCTCGTAGAACCGGGTTTCTCCCCTGAACATTTTCTCGAGATTTTCCCTCGCTTCCGGGAGGTCTTCCGGGGGGATGAAATCCATATAGGAAACTCCGATCAATTCCTCCGCTTCATAGCCGAGCATCTGACAGTACTTCGGGTTGATCATCAACACTTTGGCGTCGCTGGTCACCAGGCCCATACCGATGGGGCTTTCCTCAAAGATCTTCTTGAACCGGGACTGGCTTTCCTCCAAGGCCCTGGCCGCCTCCAGCCTCTCGGTGATATCACGGAAATTCATGATCAAGGCCCGGGAGGGCGGGTTGGCGAACTCATGGGTTCGAACGGACAGCTCCATCTGTCGCCAGCTCCCGTTCTTATGGCGGGCTCGGACCTCGATCCTGTCGCTTGATCCAGGTTCGCGCATGATCCTCTCGAATTGTTCCATGACCCTCGGAAAATCGTCCGGATGGAGGAGCTCAAAGGTGTTGGCCCCGATCCTTTCATCGGGTGAGAAACCCAGGATCCGATATACGGACGGGCTGGTATAACGGACCCTTCCGTCGGTCTCGATGACCGCCAAACCCTCCAGATTGTTCTCGATGACCGCCCGGAAGAAATCCTCGCTTTGGCGCAAGGTATCCTGGGCTTTTTTACGTTCCATCGCGTAGCGGATCGCCCGTTCCAGCCGGTCCGGGTCCAGTTTGGCCTTATGAAGGAAGTCGGCGGCGCCTTGTTTCATGGCTTCCATATCCACCTGGTGGTCACCTTGTCCCGTCAGGAAAATAACGGGGGTCTTATAACCTTTTTTGTTCGATTCGCTCAAGAATTCCAGGCCCGTCTTTCCCTGAAGACGGAAATCCAAAAGGCAAACATCATAGTTACCCAGGCCAAGCTTTATCATGGCCCCGTCGTAGTTCAAGACATGGTCCATCTCACAGGAAAAGTTCGGGGATGCCTCCAGCATTTTCCGAAGGATAAGAAAATCGTCCGGGTCATCCTCGACGACGAGCAATCGGATCTTAGGTTCAGCCATTTTCCCCTCCTTCTCTAGCCGGGCAACTCGACCGTTTCCAGCCAATAACGTTGTAGATCGGTCGCCATTTTGGTTAGCCCTTCGAAATTCTCAGGTTTGGTGATGAAAGAATTAGCCCCCTGGTCGTAGCTTTTCAAGACGTCCTCCTGGGCCTTGGAGGTCGTCAAAATGATCACCGGTATATTCCTGACAGATGGATCGGTCTTGATCATGGCCAAAACTTCCCGGCCCCCCATCTTGGGCATATTCAAATCCAAGAGGATGAGACAGGGCCGGGGAGAATCCAATGGATCGGAATATTTCCCTTTTCTCCCCAGGTAATCCAACAACTCCTCGCCGTCGAAAAACGAGCGGACAGGCCTAGACACTCTTATCTTTTTGAAGGCTTTTTCTATCATCTCTTGGTCATCCCGGTCATCATCCACGACCAGGATGGGTGGGTTCTTGAACTCTTGGCTCATGCGTTCTCCCCTCTTGGCGATTGTTTCAAAGGCAACGTGATCGAGAAAACGCAGCCGTTCCCCGGTCTCCCCTCGGCGGTGATGATCCCCCCATGCCGTTCGACGACCTTTCGACAAATAGCCAAACCGATGCCCGTTCCCTGGTATACGTCCCGGCCATGGAGCCTTTCGAAGACCTTGAATATCTGGTCCTTGTATTGGTTGTCAAAACCGATGCCATTGTCCTCGATCAATATTCGGCACTGGTCCCGGGTGGATGGATCCATGATCCGAGCCTTGATCTTGATCAGGGGTTTGACATCCGCGCGACGGAATTTAAGCGCGTTGCCTATGAGATTCTGGAAAAGCTGTCTCATCTGGGTCGGGTCCGCTTCCAGGACGGGAAGGGGATCCAGATCGACGGTCGCGCCGCATTCCTGTATCCGGGTCTCCATATCGGAGAGGACCTCCCGAATAATCTGGTTCAGGTCCGTCATGACGAATGGCCGGGCTTTCGAGGTGACCCGGGTCAGATCCAACAGGTCGGTGATCAGGGTTTGCATCCGATGGGCGGCGTTCTGCATCCGGTCGATATAACCCGCGCCTTCCTCGCCCAGCTTTTCCGCGTAACCGTCTTTCAGCAGTGCCCCAAAGGACAGGACCTTACGAAGCGGCTCCTGAAGGTCATGGGAGGCTACGAAGGTGAAATCCTGCATTTCCTGGTTGCTGGCCTCCAATGCCTTGTTCCTGATCCTGAGCTTTTCTTCCTCTTTTTTTTGGGTGATATCCCGAAAAACAATGATACCCCCCATCAGGTTGCCCAGAGTGTCGCGAAGGGGCCGTCCAAGTACGCTGATACTGATCCCCTCTGGATGATGCTCATTCCGGATGAACTGCTCCGTTTCCTCCGTCGCTTTCCCCTGGATGGCCCGCCACATGGCCATTTTTTCCTTGGGAAAAGGGGTAACTCCATCCGACTCGAATATCCCATATTCCTTCGGCCATTGATCCGGTGTTCCAGCCGCCGGTCCCATCCCGAGGATATCCATGGCCATTTTATTAAAAAGAACATAATGACCCTGTTCATCGGCGATGGCCACACCCTCGCCCATGTTATCCAGGATGGAAAACAAGGTAATATCTTTTTGTTCCAGAGCCTGTTCCGTGTTCAGGACAGCGGTCATGTCCTTGGAGATCTTCACGAAACCCCGTGTTTTCCCTTGGTCGTCCTTAAGACAGGTCAAGACACAATCGACTTGAAGCCGGGTCCCATCCTTTCGGACGCGCCAGCCCCGATCCTCGACCCGGCCGTCCTGATCCGCCAGTCCCAAAAGACGCTGAGGTTTATTATCAGCGATATCCTCGGGCGTAAAGAAAAGCCTGAAATTCTTGCCGATGATCTCGGAGGCTTGATAGCCTTTGATCTTTTCCGCGCCTTTATTCCAGCTCATGACATTTCCCTGGGGATCCAGCAGGTAAATGGCGTAATCCTTGACTGCGCTCACGAACTTGCTGAAATTTTCCTCGCTTTCCACGAAGGATTGTTCGGCCCTCTTTCGCTCGCCGACTTCTTTCTTGTAAAAGAAAAAAACGCCCAGAAAAAGGATCAAGACCACGGAAAATCGAAGGATGATCACGCCAACGAATGAACGATACGTTTCTTTCAGCTTCGATTGCTCCGAATCCAGCAGGCCCGTTTCATCCCTCAACATGCCGTCCAGCAATGTCCTCATTTCGACTTTTTCATGGGCCCCCAACCCAGACCGGACCACTCGAAGGGCGCGCGCCTCTTTTCCCACTTTGTTCAACTTGAGCGATTCGTCCAACTCAACCAACCGATTTTGGACAAATCCCTCAAGCGTAGAGATCTTGTCCGCCATTTTCGGGGTAAGGTCGGTCAGTCCATGGATGCCTTGGAACTTGACGCCGATATCGGATTTGGCCTTCACTCCGTCGTTCAAAAGATCCCGTCTGCCTGTGAGAAGATATCCTAGCTGTCCATTTTCGATGTCCTGCAAGTCGGACAATATTCCTTGGAATATCTCGATCGATCGGTGGGTTTGATCGACCTGGCGCACTAGGCCCGATACCTCTTTAAAACTATGGTAGGAAATTCCGCCAATGAGGAAGAGAGTGGCGAGTACGACCGCGAACCCAACATAAATATTGAGGAGAAAAGTAGTTGGTTTGGAACTCATCGAACTGTCCTTTTGTGAAGGGTGGGTAATGGATGGCCGTTCATTGAGGTTTTACTATTATAAAATATTTGTGACATGAACTGGGCGTTATAGGGTTCAACCGAGATGGATTTTTCGATTTTGGGTAAAATTTACCCAATTCCAAACAACAAAACATACTTAAAGGTTTTTAGACAGGCATTAAATGGACAATAAACCAGCGGTTTCCTAAAGGAAACATGAAAAGGTCGCTTGAAAGAATTTTCCCCCTCCTTTTTATCGCCGTGATTCCGTAACAATAAGGAAAGGGAGGACGACCATGGAAAACATCAGGGATATCTCGACCGTCATCAAAGGACAAATGACTTCCGACGGGGCCGGCGTGAAATTGAAACGCGTCCTGGGTAGCCAGGAGCTGACGCAATGGGACCCCTTCTTGTTGCTCGACGAGTTCAAGAACGATGATCCAGACCATTATATGGCGGGCTTCCCGGACCACCCCCACCGGGGTTTCGAGACGATCACCTACCTTTTGGCCGGTGCTTTTACCCACCGCGATTCCCGGGGCAACGAGGGACATCTGAAAGCCGGGTCGGTCCAATGGATGACCGCGGGAAAAGGGGTCATCCACAGCGAAATGCCGGAGCAATCTGACGGTTTATCCTGGGGTTACCAGCTCTGGCTGAACCTACCGGCGAAGCTGAAGATGGTCGACCCCCGTTATCAGGATGTCCCTTCCGAGGATATCCCGGTGGTCGAAAAGGACGGGGTGAAGGCCAAGATCATCGCGGGGGAATATGGAGGCAAAAAAAGCGGGACCAAGACCTGGTACCCGGTCACTTATTTCGACCTTCATCTTGCCTCAGGGGCCGTCTTCGAGCATCCCGCGCCGGCCGACCAGAACGCTTTCATTTACGTCATAGAGGGAAAGGTCAAATCTGGGCCGGAAGGAAAAGTTTCATCCATTTCCCAGGGACATCTTGGCGGCTTCGGTCCTGGTGACCGGGTGAAAGTGAAAGCCGAGGGCGGGAAACCAGCCCATCTGCTCTTCGCTTCCGCCCAAAGGCTGGAAGAACCCATCGTACGCGGCGGACCCTTCGTAATGAACACCATGGGAGAGCTGAAACAGGCTTTCCTGGATTATCAGGCTAGCAAACTCGGTTGAAGCTCTTTAACATTCAGGAATAAACCTCCAGCTTGTTCGCTAAAGCAATCGTTTCTGTAACTTGTCCTTAAATTTTCCCCGACATTTCACGGAAGTTTTTCGACCTCTCCCGTCAAAAGGGTTGTTGGAGCTTTTGGTTTGACGTAGGCTACTTGAAGTTCAAGAAGCCGCATCGAACCGCTTCTCATTTCGACCCGATGGCAGAGGATAATTCATGGAAGAATATCGTTTGGCCGGACACCATGTCCGCATCGTCTGGAAAGAACTGGCCCCCAAGACAAGCAACAAACCGGAACAGACCGTATTCAGGGGACAGGTTTCCCATCAGGACATCTCCGGTCTCTGGCTCTGGGGGAATTTTTTCGTGGAAAAGGTCGACACCATTTCGGTGCGGGAAATGCCCAAGGACAAGGAAGCTGAGGCTCGGCTCTATTTCGCGCCCTGGTCTTCCATCGAGGTCGTCCAGATCGTCCTGGAGAACACCCGCGACTTCGACGTTCACAAGCTCGTGCTATCCCGGCGGGGCGATACTCCCAAGGAAACCCACCCCCGCTGACTTCACTTTCCCGGTAGCCCAAAAATAACAAAACCCGGCGGTCATTTGACCGTCGGGTTTTTGTTTTTATGCCCGCTTACTGTCAAAGCTCTTCTTGCCTGTCGATCAGGTCCTGAACGCTCTTGACGGTGATCTTGCCCCTGGCGCTGGAGACCAACCCTTCCTTTTCCAGTCCGGAAAAGGTACGGATACAGGTTTCCACAGTCGTTCCGGTCATTTCAGCGATCTCTCGGCGGGTCAAGGGGATGGTATTGCCGAATTCCGCCACCAGGTTCACCAGGATATGGAGGATGCGTTTTTCCACGCTCTCCTGCTCGAAGGATTGCATATCCTTGGACTGACGAAGACGTTTGGAAAGGTGCTGAACCACCGCTTTGGAGACCTCGGGGTTCTTGTCCAGAAGGGTCAGGAAATCCGGCATGGGGAACGCCACCACCACCGTCTCGGTCTCAGCCACGCTGTGGCAGGGATACTCGCCTCCGCCGAAGCAACAGCAGGTACCGAAAAGGCTGTTGGCCCCGACCATGCAAAGGGTCAGGTCCCGTCCGTTGGCCGTGTGAATGACCGCCTTGACGTGCCCTTCCTTGACGAACCAGACGAACTCAGCCGGATCGCCTTCCAGGAAGAGGGATTCCCCCTTGGCGAACTTCCGCTCGACCATTTTCTTCTCGATCTCGCTCAGTTGAGAGGCCGGAACCTTCTTGAAAATTTCCAGGGTGGAGATGAATGACTTCGACGCCATGTTGCTGTGTCTCCCCCCGGCGGTTCTCTGGAATTGCATTTCGATTTCCTTCCCTTCCCGCCACAAAAAAACGACCTTGATAAAGGCCAGGTTAGAGCGGGTCCAACGCTTATGGGAATGTTTAAGGTTATATTACCGTGGCCCTTATCGATAATACAAGATATGGGAGAAATTATGACACCTGTCATACAAACTTTTTTGGGAAGGACGATGATAAGGGTCGTCGCGCGTCTAAAACCATTGAAATAAAAGGAATTTGAAAGGCAAGCTCCCATGGATATTCTTCAGACTTCTTCCCTGCAAAAACTTCAGGATCCCTCCCACGATTTCTTAAAAGGACAGCCTGGACCTCTCGACGCTTTGTTGAAACCCAAGAGCGTGGCCATCATCGGAGCCACCGACCGCATCGGCAGCGTGGGCCGTTCCATCGTCCTGAACCTGACCCGCTCCACCTATCAGGGGAAGATCTATCCCATCAACCCGAACCGCGCCGAGGTTTTAGGAGCGAAAGCCTACCCCACTATTCAAGCGACGCCGGAAGCGCCCGAGATGGCCATCATCATCACCCCCGCGGCGACCGTGCCCGGGCTCATTGGCGACTGCGTGGCCAAGGGCGTGAAGAGCGCCATCATCATCTCCGCCGGTTTCAAGGAAAGGGGCCCGGAAGGCGCGGCCCTGGAAAAACAGATCATGGACAAGATCAAGGGCACCAACTTCCGCATCGTCGGACCCAACTGCTTGGGGCTCATGAGCCCCCACATCGGCATGAACGCCAGCTTCGCGCCCGAGATGGCGCTTCCCGGGTCGGTCGCCTTCTTGAGCCAGAGCGGCGCGCTGGGAACGGCCATCCTGGAATGGAGCATTTCCTCGAAGGTCGGGTTGAGTTCCTTCGTCTCCATCGGTTCCATGATGGACGTGGACTGGGGCGATCTGATCGACGCCCTGGGCAATGACCCTTACACCCGCAGTATCCTCATCTACATGGAGTCGGTCGGCAACGCCCAGTCCTTCCTTTCCGCCGCCCGCGAGGTTTCCTATTCCAAACCCATCATCGTCCTGAAGACCGGACGTTCGGAAGTGGCCGCCAAGGCCGCCGTCTCCCATACCGGCTCCCTGACCGGCAGCGACAAGGTTCTTCGGGCCGCTTTCAAACGCTGCGGCGTCCTCTGGGTGGACCAGATCGAGGACCTCTTCTACATGGCCGAGGCCTTGGCCAAACAGCCCCGCCCCAAGGGCCCGCGCCTGACCATCGTCACTAACGCCGGGGGCCCCGGCGTGCTGGCCACCGACGCCCTGGTGGAAGGCAAAGGCGTCATGGCGGAAGTGGATCCCGACACCTTGAAGGCCCTGGACGCCTTCTTGCCCGCCAGCTGGAGTCACGGCAACCCCGTGGATGTGCTGGGCGACGCCGATCCGGACCGTTACGCCAAGGGCATGGAGATCGCCCTGAAGAACAAGGAGAGCGACGGCTTACTGGCTATCGTCACTCCCCAAACCGTCACCCAACCGGTCATTTTGGCTGAAAAACTGAAGGTTTTCGGCACAGGCACCGACAAGCCGGTGCTGGCTTGCTTCATGGGCGGGGACCAGATGGGGAATCTGCGGGACGTGCTGCAGAACGCCGGTATCCCTTCCTTCGCCTTCCCTGACACAGCTGCCCGGGTCTTCAACCACATGTGGCATTACAGTTCCAACCTCAAGAGCCTCTATGAGACTCCCGCCACCTCCGGCGAGGTCGACTTCAAGAAGACCTCCCAAAAGGACGTGGCCGACATGTTGGCCAAGATCCAAGGGACGGGCCGGACCCTCCTGACCGAGTACGAGGCCAAGCAGGTCCTGGACTTCTACGGGATCCCCGGTTCCACCACCAAACTGGCCTCATCGCCCGAGGAGGCCGTCAAGGCCGCCGACGCGATCGGCTATCCGGTGGTCGTGAAGCTGAACTCCCAGACCATCACCCACAAGTCGGACATGGGCGGGGTATTGTTGAACATCCAGAACGCGGACGCCGTCAAGGCCGCCTTCGAGAAGATCAAGGCCTCCATCACCCAAAAAGCGAAAGCTTCCGATTTCCAGGGCGTGACGGTCCAACCCATGGTGAAACTGGACGGCTTCGAGTTGATCCTCGGCGCCAGCCCCGACCCGCAGTTCGGGCCGGTCATCCTCTTCGGGATGGGCGGAACCCTGGTAGAGGTCTTCCGGGATAGCTCCTTGGGATTGCCTCCCTTGACCACCACCCTCGCCCGCCGGATGATGGAAGAGACCATCATCTACAAGGCCCTCAAGGGCGTGCGCGGCAAGCCGCCGGTGGACATGGCGCTCCTGGAAAGCGTGCTGGTCAAGTTCAGCCAGTTGATCGCCGAACAGCCGGCCATCAAGGAAATGGACCTGAACCCCTTGATCGCCGCCGGGGACAAGGTCATCGCCCTGGACGCCCGTATCGTCCTGAACGACCCCAAGGCCGACAAGTCGACCTGGCCCAAGCCGGTCATCCGACCCTATCCCATCCAGTACGTGAGCCCCTTCACGATGAAGAACGGCACGGCCGTCACCATCCGTCCCATCCGGCCGGAGGATGAGCCCTTGATGGTCGATTTCCATCAGGGCCTTTCGGACTTCAGCGTTTATATGCGCTACTTCGCGCCGGTGAAGCTGACCGAGCGGGTCGCCCATGACCGCCTGATCCGTTTGTGCTTCTTGGATTACCAACGGGAGATCGCCCTGGTGGCGGACTACCAGGATCCCAAGACGGGCAAGCACCAGATCCAGGGTGTGGCCCGTTTGAGCCATCTGGTGAACGAGGAAGAAAAAGAGTTCGCCATTGTGGTGAGCGATTCCTGCCAACACCAGGGATTGGGTTATGAGCTATTGAGCCGGCTGGTCGAGATCGGCCGGAAGGAAGGCTACAAGAGGATCGTGGGTTACCTCTTGGCGGAGAACGCGGCCATGCAAAAGATGGCCAAGGAATTGGGCTTCGAGCTCACTTTCTCCGACGACCACAAATCGGTCTTCGCGGCTTATAACTATAAAAAATAATACAACAAGTTTTTGATCCAGAGCGGCCCCGGAATTTTCCAGGGCCGCTTTTTTTATCGGCGGATCTTCCTTTTCCCTGTTTTCATCTTCGGTTGGGAGGGTATGACGATAGTCATACCCTTTCGGCCCGCTTGGTTTTATAAAAGTCTTCCGAGCGATCGACGGAACTATGGAGTGGAAAATATGAAGGATGCTTTTAAGGATTATTTCTCAAAGATGGGTTTAACGGACGGTCCCCAGCTGCAGAGGCTGGAGGATATCGTCAAGGTCGCACAGGGGCTTTTCCCCGACGAGATGGAAGAGGTCTTCATTTCCCAGTCCAGCGAGGAAAATGGGAATGTCACCGAATGGGACAGTCTTTGGTTCTTTTCGGGCAAATACTGCCTGGAAGCCCGCCAGTTCACCGTTCACAACGACTTTGAGATCCATCGTTTGGAAGGTATCCAGAACCTGCGGTTGATCGTGGAGAATTGCGTTCTGGGGAAATTCCCGACCACCGAGGCGCTTGGTCCCAAATCCACCATGACGGCGGAGTTCACCCCCCAGAGGGGCGGGCGATGTCAGCTTTACGCCTTCAGCCACAATTGCGAAAAACTGGCTTTCATCGCGAAAAAATACCTTCAGACCAATCTATAGGAAGGACCCCGCCAAAGTCCGACCGGGTTAACGCGGGGGTTCGTCCGGGTCCAACAGGGGCCACCAGGTCTCGACCCTGGTCCCTTTCTTCGGTTCACTGGTCAGATGCACCCTACCCCCATGCCATTGCAATATCTGTTTGACGATGGAAAGCCCCAGTCCCGTCCCGAATTTTTCCGCGGTCCTGGCGTTGCTGGCCCTGAAGAATTCCTCGAACAGGCTTTTTTGCTGCTTGGGAGGTATGCCGATCCCCTGATCCTCGACGGCCAGGATCAGCCAATCGCCCTGGGTCTTGAATTCCACCAGGATGGGACTTCGTCCTTCCGGGGTGTACTTGACCGCGTTGGAAAGAAGGTTGTCTACCACCCGGCCCATCGCGTCCTTGTCCGCCTTCAACCTTACCTGCGGGTCGCCGTGCAATTGGAAGAGTAGCTCTTTCTTCTTCGCCTCGCCTTCCATGGATTGGACCCGTTTCAAAAGAAGCTGATAGAGTTCCAGCGATTCCCTCTTCATCGGCATTTCCAGGACCTGGGTCCGTGACAACCAAACCAGGTCATCAATGAGTTCCAGCAGGGACCAAACCCTTTTCTTGGCCGTTTGGATCGCCTGAGTGGTCTTCTCGTTCTTTTTGGGGATGGCCTTATCCACCGCCGAAAGATCGAAATCCATCTCGATGGCGGGGTTCTTCAGTTGATGCACCACTTGCCGCAGGAATTTGTTCTTATAGACATCCAATTGCTTCAGTTCCTCGTTGGCCTGGAGGAGCTGTTCGCCCGTCTCTTTCAAGGCTTTTTGCTGGGCCCGCAGGTCCCGGGCCAAACGGGAAAGGAAATACCAAAGACCAACCACGGTGATGGAATAAGCCAAGAGGATAGAACGTTCCGCCATATCCCAGCTATCCGAGGTTCCCTTCCAGAGATCGCCTCCCGATGCGTGGATAGAGGGTTCCAGGAAATACAGAAACCAGGGCAGACACAGGGCCAAGATCGCGTACCCCAGGCTTTTGGAAGTGGGAAAAACGATGGAACTGATGGTCAGGTGGAATAGATAGAAAAGCAGCAGCGGGTTATCGGCCCCGCCGTTGAAATAAAGCATCAAAGTCATGATGATCAGGTCGGCGATCATTTGAACATGGAAAAACTTCTCGACCTGGGACGCGATTACCGGAAGGGAGGCGGTCGATCTTTTCAATCGCCCGACCCAGGCTATGTAAAAAACGTTCAGGACCGCCAGTAATAAGAAGCAACAAGAGATCTTAAGCCATTGGATCTGGACGGGCGCGATCATCGGTCCCAGCCATAGGATCACGCCACCCATGACGATGGCCGCCCATCGCAATCGGATGAACCAGTTCAGGCGTTCGAACGGGATCTCTTCGTTCAATTTTTGCGTCATGTGGTTTCCTTTGAGTAACCGCGATTCCTAAACTTCAACCGTATCATCTCCAAATAGAAACAACCCACTATGATAGTTGTCATAAAGATTACATTTCCTCGTCACTAGGATTCCTCTGATATGATTCGTTGTCCGGGTCATAAATATTTTAAAGGGGGAGTTTGATGACATCCGATCGAATGAAGCTCAGTGGTTTCTTTTTGATGTTCGCCTCGCTGGCCGCCGTGTTCACTTTCAGCATGACGTTGGCTTACGCCGCCGCTGATGACGTGAAGGACGCTTGGGTCGCCCCAGCGGACGCCGCCAAGGTGGCCAATCCAGTCGCCGCCGATCAAAAGTCGGCCGATCAAGGGAAGAAGATCTATACGGGCAAATGCCTGTCCTGCCATGGTTCTCAAGGCAAAGGCGATGGTCCCATGATGAAGGTCTTGAAGAAAAAACCCAGCGACCTGACTTCCGCCGATGTGGCCGCCGAGACCGATGGCGCCCTCTTTTATAAGATCACCAAGGGCCAGAAACCCATGCCCACCTTCGCCAAGAGCCTCACCGACAAAGAGCGTTGGACCGTGGTGAATTACATCCGTTCATTGAATAAATCGGCTGATAAGAAGTAATTAAACAAAAAGGGGGAGTTCATGCGACAAAGTTCCATGAAGTCGTTGATATTTAGCGGGAGGTCTTTCGCCCTTCTGCTGATCGCTTTTCTTTTCGTCGGTCTTTCTTCAAAAGCCCAGGCCGTTCCCAGCTTTTCCCGTCAGACCGGGATGACCTGCCTGGCCTGCCACACCGCCTTTCCCGAGCTGACGCCTTACGGCCGGTGGTTCAAGCTTAACGGCTACGTCTCGGGCGAGGCCGATAAGGTGACCGAGAAGAGCGATGCCGGCGACGTGTCGCTGGACATCCTCAAGGGCACTCCCCTTTCCGCCATGATCCAAGTGACGGACACCTTCGTTCAGAAACCCACGGTCACCGGTCCCGCCCCTGGGGACGACGGCATGGGCGTTCTTGGTTTCCCCGAGCAAATGAGCCTCTTTTACGCCGGGGAGATCACGCCGAACTTAGGCGCCTTCGCCCAGATGACCTATGACTTCCAGAGCGGTTACCTGCACTCGGACAATACCGACATCCGTTACACCACCCATTTCGACGCGGGCGGACGGGATGCCATCTGGGGTTTCACCTTGAATAACAACCCCTCCGTCCAGGACGTTTATAACTCCACGCCGGCCTGGGGTTTCCCCTACTCGGCTTCCGCCACAACCCCGAAGCCGGGCGCCTCGGTCCAGATCACTTCCATGGGAGGGTCGGTCGGTGGTTTGGGAACTTATTTATCATTGGATAAGCTTCTGTACGCCGAAGTCGCGGCTTACCGCGACGCTCCCCAAGGCGGTTCCACTCCTTCTGAGGTCATTCAAGGTTACGCGCCTTACTGGCGCTTGGCCCTTAGCCAAGAGTTGGATGATCAATCCTTTGAGATCGGCGGATTCGGGTTGTTCGAAAACGCAGAACCAACGGCTTCATATTTAAGCGGTGGTTCAACCTTGACGGGTATACCCTCTCCCGGTAAAGCCGATTATTATGAGGACTGGGGTATCGACGCTCAGTATCAATACACCACCAAGGACCATCAGTTGTCGGCCCAAGCCAGTTGGATCAGGGAATATCAAACCCTTAACTCCACCTCCTTCAACGATAGCGGAATGATAAACCTGAAAAATCAATTGGAACAATTAAAGGTCAACCTGACCTATTACTACCAGCGCAAGATCGGGGCGACCATTGGTTACTTCGGTTTGGGCGGAACTTATGACACAGGCCTCTATGGAGCCGGTTTTGCCAACGGCAATCCGGAGACCCAGGGCATGGTCTATGAGCTCAACTACCTTCCCTGGCTGAACACCAAGCTGACCCTCCAATACACCCAGTATTTCAAGTATAACGGCGGGGCGACCGACCCTTACGACGGCGGCACCCGGATGGCCAGCGACAACAACACGGTCATGGCCATGGCTTGGTTCGCGTATTAACAGGTTGCAAAAATAAAAATAGGGCCACAAAGCAACCTGAAACCCCAAAGATTCCGCAGGAATCGTGGGGTTACCACTTAAGCATTAACTGAAAAAGTCCGCTCTGGGGACTTTTTCAGTTGTCAGCAAAAATTAATATAACGGGGTTGGCTTGAGTTCCTGACCGACCCCGGCATACACTCAAAAGGTCCCCCGGTCCGCCGGGGGGCCTTTTTTTTATTCACCCCATCACGCGTGAAAGCGGTTATGGCCAATCCTATTCCCCATCATCATCACCACGAAACCCACCGAGGGTCCACCTTGGCCCTTCGGGACGTCGTGGTGGGCTTATCGGACGGTCTGACCGTTCCCTTCGCGCTCTCCGCAGGGCTGAGCGGGGCCGTTTCCAGTAATCACCTGATCCTGATCGCCGGTATCGCCGAGATAGTGGCCGGGACCATTTCCATGGGGCTGGGCGGGTATCTGGCCGGTCGGACCGAGATCGAGCATTACGAGGGAGAGCAAAAACGCGAGGCCCGGGAGGTCAAGGAGATCCCCCACGAGGAGGAAGATGAGGTAAAGGCCCTTCTGGAAGCCTACGGTATCTCGCCCACGATCCAGCAGGCCGTGGCCGGGGAACTGGCCAAGGACCACACCAAATGGGTGGATTTCATGATGCGCTTCGAGCTCGGTTTGGAAAAACCCGACCCCCAACAAGCCCTGCGGAGCGCCTGGCGCATCGGCCTTTCCTACGCCGTCGGCGGGTTGGTCCCCCTCTCAGCCTATTTTTTCTGCGACAATCCCCTGACCGGCCTGGAATATTCTTTCCTCATCACGGTGGCTTGCCTGATGGTCTTTGGTTATTTCAAGGCCCTCCTGACCAGCCAGAACCCCTGGAAAGGCGCTCTCACCGTGACCCTCACGGGTATCCTCTCCGCCGCCGCCGCCTTCGGTCTCACCCGTCTGATCAACCGCTGAACCAACCGCCTTTCCAGTCGAACCTCATGGAAACTCGCGTCAGGATGACGGCAGTCATAATTGCCTCCACCCCCAGGTCCTAGGATAGGATCAAATTCAAGGGTACCGCATACCCTGGTCGAGGGAGGCCGAACATGCCCGCCTATCAAATACGTTTCTCTTCCGGTTTGCCGTTGAAGGAATGGATCCATCAAATGTCCATTCGCCTCGAGTCGAAGATCCCCGTCCATCTCTGGCCCAAGGTCTATTTCACCAAAGGCATCCGCATCCTCATCCTGGGCAAGGCCTTGAAAGAGGGACTGCTATGCCATATCCGTACCACTGATGTGTGCGGGAACCAGGCTGAATGCGAGGAGACCTGCCAACCCGCGCCCGAGAACAAGAGCACGGGGATGTTCCTGGAAAGCCAGGGGGGAGGCCCCATCGAGATGTACCAGCTCATCGGCGTCCGAGACCATAAGGACCTGGCGAACAAGCTCATGGATCATATCCTGACCCGCCTCCCCGAAGCTTCCGTTCTGTGGGAAAAACTAACCGAAGACATAGCGTCCGAGATCAGTTATCACTTATTCATCAATGAGCTTTGCGGATTGACCGACCTGTGCCAGAAAGCCACACCCAGGAACCTGGCGGAAGAACTGGTCCGCGATCCCGGCCCGGACGAAGTCCCGGCGAATACATAAACCATTTGAACCACCAAGACACCAAGGCACCTAGTGATCTTAATCGTGGAACAAACTCGTCATAAAGAAACTTTGTCGATATTTTGAAATAATCCCATTAAATCCAAAAAAATGTTCCTATTTTCAAAACAAATCGTTGATCAAGCCTTTCTTTGTGCCTTGGTGTCTTGGTGGTTGATCGATTTTCCGTCTGAAAGGAGAAGGTAAATGGGTGGATGGTCCTGTCCTTATCAGACCAAGGACATGCAATGCCAAAGGGTGAAGATCGACTGCAAACCCGGCATGAAAGGCTGTGTGCTCCGGGGCAAGGTAGTCTTCGCCCAGGATGATCCGCCTCTTGATCCCCCCAAAAAATCCTCAAAACCCCGAAAAACCAAAAGAAAACCCTCAAAGTAATCGGGCCATATTTCCCCCGATGTAATACAATTCCCCCGTGAAAAAGATACCCCAGGCCGTGCTCATCCTTGGATTCGCCAGCCTCCTGACCGACGTCGCCAGCGAGGGCATCTACCCCGTCCTTCCCCTTTTCCTTTCCCAGGTCTTGGGCGCCGGCCCATTGGCACTGGGCGTGATCGAGGGTGTGGCCGAAACCACCGCTTCCCTGTTGAAAGTTTTCTCCGGTTTTTGGGCCGATCGTCTGAAGAAACGCAAACCCCTTATCGTCCTGGGCTACGGTCTTTCCAGTTTCCTTCGCCCCTTGATCGGAATCGCCCAGACCTGGCCGATGGTGTTGTTCTTTCGATTCATGGACCGGGTCGGCAAGGGGATCCGTTCTTCGCCCAGGGACGCCCTCATCGCGGACGTCACCACACCCGCCAATCGAGGACTCTCCTATGGCATCCACAGCGCCATGGACAGCGCCGGCGCCCTGATGGGGCCCCTCATCGCGGCGACCCTGGTCTATTCTTTGAAAATGGACCTTCGAAAGATCATCCTGCTTTCCGCCATTCCCAGCCTGGCCGCCTGGCTGACCCTTTGGCTTCTGAAGGAGAAATCCCGTTCCACCCCCAAGAAAATCTCACCCTTCAACCCCTTGAGGGATTGGAAAAAATTGAACCTTTCCTTCAAGGGACTTCTAGCCATCCTTCTCATTTTCACTCTTGGGAATTCCACTGACGCGTTCCTGTTGATCCGCTTGTCTCAAGTCGGCGTGACCGCTGTTGGGGTCATGGTGCTCTGGGCGTGTTTTAGCGGGGTGAAGATGATATCGGCTTATTACGGCGGGCAATTTTCCGACCGTTGGGGACGCAAGCCCCTCATTGTTTCCGGCTGGTTCTATTACGCCCTGGTCTATCTGGCCTTCGCCCTCGTGTCGGGGACCTTCGCCACCATCGCCATCTTCCTGGCCTACGGCGTCTATTACGGCCTCTGCGAACCCTCCGAAAAAGCCTTCGTGGCGGACCTGGTCCCCAAGGACCTCCGGGGAACCTCCTTCGGCTACTACAACCTGGTCATTGGGCTGGGCGCCCTGCCGGCCAGCCTGCTTTTCGGGTTCGTCGGCCAGCTTTGGGGCTACCCCGCCGCTTTCGCGGTAGGCGCGGGTCTGGCGGGCCTGGCCGCCATCCTTTTGCTGTTCATCCAACCTCGTCGAACTTCTTGATCCAAAAGCCAATAGTTCTTTCGATTACAGGCCGGTAGGTTTCTTCGAAGAAATCTAGTAACTTTCTTTCCGCTTATCGTTGACGACACGACAAATTATGAGGGTAGTCATACTGACAAATATTTTCGGTCCATAAGATGTAACAACTTTCAGGGGAGGAAGTCACACTATGCAAGAAACCAATAGGCCCAGTTCCGGGCCGGAAAATCCACGCCGCCGCACATTCCTGGTCGGCCTCATCAGCGTCATGGGAGGGTTCATCACCCTCGTCCTGGGCGGGTCGGGCCTTTTCTATTTCCTGTCGCCGGCCTGGCGCGGAAAAAAAGAGGACTGGGTCGAATTGGGCCCCGTCGCCAATCTCAAGGAGGATGAACCCGTCAAGGTGGACTATCTCCAGCGCAAATCGGATGGTTGGGAAGTCATCGAGAGCCCCGATACCGTCTGGATCCTGAAGAGCAAGAACGACCTGGTCGCCTACGACCCCCATTGCACCCATCTGGGTTGTCACTACCGCTGGGATACGGATAAAGAAGCCTTCCTTTGCCCCTGTCATGGAGGCACTTTTAACAAACAGGGCGAGGTGGTTTCCGGGCCTCCCCCCCGGCCCCTGCGCCGCTTCACGACGAAAGTGGAGAATGGTTCGCTCTTCCTTCTCCCGGAGGATAAAAAATCATGAAAAAGATCCTCGATTGGCTCGATGAGCGTACCGGCTGGCGCAAGGTCAAGGAAGTGGTCCTGGACCGCCACGTGCCCCAGGGCATCGACTGGCGCTATACCTTTGGCAGTATCACCATCTTCTTCTTCGTGGTGCAGGTCGTTACCGGCATCCTGCTGGCCATGCATTATTCCCCTTCCCCGGACCACGCTTATGATTCGGTGAAGTACCTTTCCTCCAGCGTCCCCATGGGAAATTTCCTCAGGGGCCTGCACAAGTGGGGCGCCACCGGCATGGTGGTATTCGTGTCCCTCCATTTATTGCGGGTCTTTTTCATGGCTTCCTATAAGTACCCCCGGGAAGTCACCTGGTTCACCGGCGTGGCCCTCTTTTTCCTGGTCATCGGCTTCGGCTTCACCGGCTACCTGCTTCCCTGGGACCAGAAGGCCTACTGGGCCACCACGGTGGGCGCCAAGATGGTCGAGCAAGTCCCCTTCATCGGAGGGGCCCTTTCCCAGATCATGAAAGGCGGTACGGACCTGGGGGCCATCACCCTGGCCCGTTTCTACGCCATCCATGTGCTGGTTTTCCCGGCCATTGCCCTGCTTTTCCTAGGGCTTCATTTGTTCCTCGTGGTCTGGCACGGCATTTCCAACCCTCCTGAAAAGAACGACCCCCTCACGGGTCAGGAACCGGATTGGAAACAGCGCCTCAAGACCCATTACCAGGAGCTCAAGGCCAAGGGGCCGACCTTCTGGCCCGACATCATCTTCAAGGACACCACCGCCGCCTTCCTGGTCTTCCTCGCCCTCATCGGCATGGCCCTCTGGAAAGGGGCCCAGATGGAGGATTTGGCCAACCCCACCGATACCAACTACAACCCCCGGCCTGAGTGGTACTTCCTCTCGGTCTTCCAGATCCTGAAATATTTCCCGGGCAAGTCGGAGACCTTCGCCATTGTGCTTCTTCCGGCCATCGCGGTGCTGGTACTGGTCGCCCTGCCTTTCTTGGACCGAAGCCCCAAGCGTCATTTCAAGGACCGCAAGTGGCTGGTCCTGGCCGGATGGATGTCGGTCCTGGGCGTCGTCTTCTTCACTGTCCAGGGAGCCCGCACCCCCCTGACCAACCCGGTCGTTGAAAAAGATCCACTCATCACCGAGGGCAAGAGGCTCTTCGGAGACCTCCATTGCGTTTACTGCCATAGCTTGAACGGACAGGGGGGGCAGGTCGGCCCGGCCCTGGACCAGGTGGGATTGCGCCGCAACCGCGATTGGCTGGCCGCCCACTTCCGCAATCCCAAGAAGGTCACCCCCGGCACCAAGATGCCCAATTTCAACCTGCTCGATTCGGAAGTCGAGGCGCTGGTGGCTTACATGAGCAGTCTGGGAGGCGGGACTTTCACGCCCCAGGCGCCCCGTTTGTTCGAGGATAACTGTTCCTCTTGCCACAAGTTCCATGGGGTCGGCGAAGAGATCGCCACGGACCTTTCCCACATCGGGGAAGCCCGGGACGCGGCCTATATTGCCGCCTATATCAAGAACCCGACCAAGCTGAACCCGGATGGGGCCATGCAGGCCTTCGACGGCCAGTTGACGGACGCCCAGATCAACGATCTGGCCCAATACCTGTACCAACAGGGGAAATAAGACGGCAGGAGACTTCGGCATGACATCCTTCGCTCCTCAAAATCTTCTGGAGCTGAACCATATCCACCAGCAGATGGACGACCTGTTCGAGAAGCATCAGGTCGCCATCCTGAAGGGGGAATATACCCAGGCCAAGGCCATGCTGAAGGTCTTCGAGGGAGCCCTCATGAACCATATGAAGGAAGAGGACGAGATACTCCTGCCCCTCTACCGCCAAAGGGCGGCCCAGATCAGGGGCGGGGACGCGGATGTTTTCTCGGAAGAGCATAAGAAGATCACGGAGTGGATGAGCCGCCTCAACCTGCGGTCCTCCCGCTTGAGCCGAAGCGATTCCAACTGGAAAGAGATCATCGCCCTGCTTGACGACGAGGCCCAGTTCAAGAAGTATATGGAACATCACTCGGTCCGGGAGGACCGCATCTTCTATCCCGAAGTGGACCGCGTCGTGGATGATAAGGAAAAGGCCCAGTTATTCAGGCTTTTGACCTTCTCCATTGATGAAGTCGACAATCCCCCTGCCGACTCTAAAAGCTCTTTTTAAACCCTCTTAAAAACCAAATTCCTGATCGTACCTTCTCTGAACCGACTATATTTTATGTCCTGGTTTTAGAAGGTCCAGGTCGTCCCCGCCTCCACATACCTTCCCGGCATGGGCAGACCCTGGAGGGTGGCGTAAGCCTGATTGAAAAGATTGGTCCCATTCAGGAACAGCTTCAAGTTTTGGTCGACTTGCGCTCTTATTCCCGTATTCCATATCCAATAGGACAAGGTCGTGATGAGGGGAGGCTCCTCGTCATAGTCGCCCTGGTAAAGCACGGGGTTATGTTCCACATATTGGGTATGGATGTCCCAGTCGACGCCGGGGGCAACCTCGGACCTGACCCCGGCGGTGAATTTGACCCTCACCCGGTCCGGGATAAGTTGTTGGGTTTGCTGGTCCCGGGAATCGACGAATAGAAAGTTCCCATAAGGGGAAAACTCCGGGGTCGGTTCCCACCGCAGGTCCGCCTCCGCCCCCAGCAAGGCGGCCTGGGGGATATTCACGAAGGTCCAGAATCCCGTGGTGTCCTGGGCCGGGGTGATAAGGTTGGTATAAAGGTCGGCGAACCCGTCCGCCTGAAAGGTCAAACCCTTCCATTTCAGGTTCGTCCCCACTTCCCAATTCATCGAGCTTTCGGGCGATAAGCCCGGATTGCCTGTTTCCCCTGCCCCGAATTCCTGTGGACTGCCTGGCGCGAAGGGGATGTTGGGGTGGAAAAGCTCGTCGAAAGTCCCTCGGCGGTAACCCGTCCCCGCTTGGACGTAGAGGGAAAGGCCCGGTTCCCACTCGTAGCGCAGGGTCCCCACAGGGTTGAAGACCGCCGCGTTGTAATCATTGAAGGCGTCGAGTCGGCCGTTCCAATTCAGTGTCAGCTCCGACGTGAGACGCAGGGTTCCCTTGGCATCCAGGGAAAGCACGTTGTTCACCCGGGCGCCACCGTCCAATCCCTCGGTGCCCTGAACCTGTTCGGACCGGAATTCCAAACCCAGGGTCATGCCGCCGAACCATCCGCTCTCCTTCAGCGACGCCGAGGCGGTCCCGTCGAAGGTATCGTAATTGTTCAGGTCCACGGGCGGGATGCCCGCTGCGTTGTCCGCGCCCAGAGGGCTCACCCGGTAAACATAGGCGTGGTTATAGGAAAATGAACTATCCAGGTCCCAGTTCCCCATCGGGTGCTCGTCCCTGATGGCCATCGCAAAGGTTTGCTTTTGGCCCCGGTCGTCCGTGTCGAACTCGCCGATATCCTGGGCGGCCAGGCTGTCGCCGTTGGGGGCGCCCCCGTTCCGATAGGTGTATTGGGCCGTCAGGGACAGTCGACCCTGGCCCAGGTGAAAAAGGGAGCTATGGTCGATCTCGCCCGAGACCTGGTCGGTGTTGACGGCGTAACCGTTGGTTTGGTTCCAGTTGCCCCCTAGGGAGCCTTCCCAGGGTCCGACTTTCCAGGTGCCGGTAGAGGCGCGAAGTTGGTAGGTGCCGAAATCCCCATAGGATGCGCCCAAAAGCCCGCTTGAGGTCTGAGTGCGGGTGACGATGTTCAGGACACCGCCAGTGGCATCGGGAGCGTAAGCGAGCGCCCCGGGCCCCTTGATCAGCTCGACGCTTTGGATGTCGTCCGTGGGCAGGGTGCCCAGGTCGAACCCCTGGTTCATCCTCTGTCCGTTCAGGAGGATCACAGTTTGGTTCGCGTCCCCTCCCCGGATCGAGGGCTGGCTGAAGCTCTTGGCCCCGCCCAGACCCTGGGATTCAACGGACGGGATATTGTCCAGCAGGTCCCCCAGTCGACCGTCCGTGTCCAGCGATCCCAGGTCCTTCCCTTCCAATAGCTTGTTCCCCATTTTTTCCCCGTAAACGACCACCTCATTCATCTGGTACACGCCGGGAGCGGATGTAGGAATAGGTGTGGGATTTTCCTGAGCATAGGCCAAAGGACCGACCAGGATGAAAATGACGAAAAACCAATAACGCATTTCTTCCACCTAATGGGATTTAACGACGGGAGATTATGAGACCAAAAGGATAAACCAAGGTTGAGGGAATGTTAAATAAATCATGTCATTAGCACTAGATTTTCTTACCCCAAATGATCTTTTTCCCGATACGACGGGTGGGGTGGCGGGAATTGATAGCTATGACCATTAATAGAAAATAAAGGCCACACGGAACCCGGGGTTAAGCTGAAAACAGAAAATTTCAACCGTTTAAATACGTAATCTCAGAGATAGCCGCAAGGAGAAAGGTTCCACCGGATGGAACATAAAATCATTCAACGGAGCCGCCTCTCCTTTTAACCGCGTAGGATAGTAATAAGTGATGTCGTCGGCTTGGGCGTTAAAAAGGTTGAACGCTTCCAGATCCAAAGAAGCGTCACCACGGGTATACTCCGCCGACGCGTTGACGAGAAGGGTGGGTGGGGATTGCTCGCTACCATCCTCAACCAGGTAACGGGGGCCAAAATAACGAAGACGCGTGCCCCATTGGAAACCTTCCGGCACTCGGACTGAAAGTCCAGCGCTGATAACGTCGCTCACCGCTTCGGGAACGTAATTCGCGCCAACAGGGTCATCCATGAAACGCGCCTGGCTTGTTGAGAAATCAGCGTCCAAGGTCATCCATGAAAAGGGCCGCCAGTCATTCGCCCATTCGATCCCTATCCGGCGGCTTGGCCCGGATGGATCGGTGGTGCCCGTATCCCCATCGAAAACCAGTTCCGAATCAATATCCAAAAGCCAACAAGCTGCCGTGCTTCGCAAATTAGGTATGGACTCGCAACGCACGCCAACTTCCGCCCCTCTGGATTGAACCAAAGGCGTGACTGGTGACACCGCGCTCGTCACGGGACCGCCATTTTGGGTGGTCACATCCCAATTTTCCACCGTGCCCCGACCGTCATTTGAGTGGTAATCAAATCCTCCGCTCAAATAAGCTTCCGTACCAGCCCAGGGTCCGAAAACCAGATTTACTTTAGGGCTTAGGAGGGAACTCGTGGTGACCCCGGAGTTCAAAGGGACGTTAGCGGTCACGTTCCATTGGTCAAAATCACCCCTTAAACCAAGTATTGTTCGAAACCAATTGGCCCAATGGGTCTCATTCGAAACGTATAGGGCTTCGTTAGACTGGCACACCGAATCATCCGAATCCGTGGAATAACGAACCCTGTTCTCGGTATTGAACAACCCGATTTCCCCAATAAGATCATTTCGGAATTGAAGCCCGATGGTCGTGCGTGAATCGGCTCCTAAAAGCAAGTGGGTCCATTTCTGGGATATTTGGCCGCCCAGGATGGATCGGTCGTCATATTGCTCGAATTGATCCCCCTGGATTGGATTGTTCATGAAGAAAGTGAAATCGCTAAACAGATCAAAGTGCGACCTAACGTAATAAACCTGGATGGTCGTCGCGGCGGCGGGGTTTCCGAACCGCCATTCGGTGGAAAAGCTGTAGCGGTATTCTTCGCCACCGTCGCTGGGGCTCTCGCTCCCAAAACGGTCGAGGGAACCATCCTCAACCGCCCTTTCCGGGATCTGGTTGGTTCCATCCCAATCGCCGCTATAAGCCGAACCTGTCACGTCCCAGCCTTGGTTCTCGTTCCCTGAGCTATACCGGACAAAACCATTTATTTTTTTGTAATTCTCAGGAATATCCCAGGGGCCGTCGTCATGTTCACCCTCCAAGGCATAAATAAGGCGCGTAGGGCCAAGTTTGACGGAATCCATGATCAAAGCCCGCTCGTAACCAAAACTCCCTACGGTAATATCGATCTGACCTTGCGGCAGGTCCCGAAAGGTCCTGATTTGAGCGTTACCCGCCGATGAAAAATCCCCCGCCTCGGCGTAATAGGGACCCTTTTCATAATTGATGTCCTCGATAAGTTCAGGGATCAGGAAATTCAAGTCCATATATCCCTGACCATGGGCCTGGGTGGGCAAGTTCATGGGAACCCCATCCACGAAGGTTGCGAAATCCGTACCGTGATCCAGATTGAACCCACGAAGAAAATACTGATTCGCCTTTCCGTCGCCAGAGTGCTGGGTAACGATAAGACCCGGTACCGTTTCCATCGTTTCCCCCGGCCGTAGAAGCGGACGAAGGCTTAAGTCGGCCTGGCTGATATATCCCTCACTGGCCGTCTCAGCTGTTCCCACCAGGTTTTCAGAACGACCTATCACCAACACCTCCGGCAACGTTCCTATAGCCTGGTCTGTGACAGGACTGGATTTAATTGAAAGGGTGGTGGAACTGATGACCGGGGTTGCGTTTGGCGTCTCAATGGTCTGCGCAAGGATCGGCGAGCGAATGACAAAAGCGATCAAAAACACGAATGCTTTCGTTAAAGTATTTTGCCGTTCCTTGATATGAGTTTCCATCGGTTCGCCTTCGTAATATTTATTCAAAAAACGTAATACTGGTGAAGCAAAAAAATTTAGAGTTTTTTCCCGGTCGTTCCCAGGGAAATAGCCGCGTGCAGCACTCCCTTTTCCTGCCGCATGTGGTCAAACAAATGCCGGATATCGCCGGCCTTGCCCTTGACCATGATCATTTCGGCGCAGATACGTTCGTCCAAATGCACATGCGTGGAAGCTAACACCTTAGCCGCGTGGTGATGTTGTACCGCGATGAGTTTCTCACTCAGTTGTCGCTTGTGATGATCATAAAGAAGAGAAATGGTCCCTAAAGCCTCTCCATCCGCTTCCCACTCATCGGCCACCATTTTACCGCGCACCAGATCACGGATGAACTCGGAGCGGTTCTCATAATGGTTTTCCCGGATCATTTTTTCGAGTTTCTCCGCCAAGGATTTCTCGATGGAAAAACTAAAACGATGTAGTTCAGGCATAAGGGCTCAACCTCCGAAGACGTTAATTTTATTCAAACTGGTATTCGGACAATGTGATGTAAATCATACGATTATTAAATTATTCATACCAGATTAATGGATCCATAGGAATCTTGCTTTTGGTATTTTAAAACCACCGTGTGGAGTAACCCACACGGTGGTCCCAAAAACCCTAATGGATTAAAAACTGGGTTCCGAAAACATAAGTCGGCCCAAGCGTCTGAGCACCATTGAATTGGGTGATCGTTGGGATCTGAACTTTGCCGTAAAGAACCGAATCACCGGACACATTCCAATAAACGGATGGCGATAGATCGATGACCGTGCCGCCGGTGTTAGGCGTGTTCCAAGTCGGTACTCCTGGGCCGTAAGTATCATTAGGGTTCGGCTCGGTATCAGAATCCGTATAACGCCCTTCCACAGCTAAACCCACAGCCAAAGTATCCGTCGCCTTCAATTGGCCGGAAAATCCGCCCGTGTAAGAGGTTCCGAAAGTATATTCATAAACCGCCGAATTTATATCATTCGTGTAAGCGGTGGTATGGACTACCACATTCGCGTTCGCGCTTAATGTGAAGTCGTCCCAAACATGGTTATACAATAGGCCGGCATATGGGCCAAAAGCTCCCGTGCCTAACTGGGCGTGGGTATCTATCGGTTGGCCTGTGATACCAGAGATGATATTCGTCCCACCGGTTGGCAAGTAAGAACCAAGTGAAAGGGCCAAGGCTTGGTGTGTTTTTTCTTTGAAGTCGGTCTCCTGCCAAAAAAAGTAGCGGATTCCAATATTCATATCACCCAACCCAAAGGGAGTGCCTGTATCCGCGATGTCCCCGCCTGGCACCAGGGCGAATTCATTGCCCGGTCCAGCTGAAAGGGACCAATATTTCTCAACGATGGGCACCATTACGATCAGGGACAGATCATCGGTGGGGGCAAAGCTTAAGGTGGTGTTTAAGTTTACCTGTGTCAAGGATTCCCATTGAGTATCCCCGGGGGCGTCGCCTATCGCGCTGGCCGTGAGATAAATACTCTCAAAATCCAGACGGAATGATCCTGCCAGCGGATGGGCGCTTCCTGAGGAAGCCAAGGGATCGCCGCAACCGCAAACTGAACAGGCCCAGGACGCATCCGTGATGAAAATTGAAACTAGTGTAAAAACGAAAGCTATAAAACTATAACGACTTAAAGATTTGTACATGTTGTTTTCTCCCCGAATTTTAGAATGAATGACGTGAAATGGATGAAGACATAGCCTCAAACCGATACGGATGAGGCTTTTTATTTATTTGGTTTAAAATTGAGGAAAGTTTTTTGGAGGCGGAGAGATAGGAACTAAATTGTAATCCGGTAGGATTATCCGCGGTAAGTTCAGTCGAGGTTGGTTCAAGAACAAAACGAGAAGAACCGCGAATGGCACAAAAAGAAACAGGTTCTTAGCGGGACTGGGAATGGTTTTGTTTACGGTTTGAGTGGATTTTTCTCCCTGGATAAACCGGCAAAGGGGACAGGCGTGCTGTCCATCAAATGTTTTGCGCAAAGACTGGGAGAGGCTGTCCGTTTTTGAAAAATCACGGATCATATTAACCCATGCCACGGACTGTAGCATGAGCCACTGGCCCCCCGTGATCCAAAAAACGAGAAGAAGAATGGAGAAACGCGCGGTTATCTTTGACATGGATTTACACAATAAATTCAAATGAAAGAACTTGTCAATGGGACTCGATTAAAAAGTACCAGTAACAAAAAGACCCCTTTTGTCATTGCGATAGGGATCACCAAAACACGCCTCTCACCTTGTAGGTTCGAGGCAGGAGACTGCTGAAGGCCGGCCTCTAAGATCGGGTCTTGGTAGGCAAGGGCGTGGGGTCGGGGTTGGTCTGGGGCCGTGGGTTGAAGTCGGCCGGGATGGGATTGGGCAACCCCATCGTCTGGTCCACCGGAACGATACCGATCGCCTTCAAACCGAACCCGCTTTTTTGCGGAAGCTCTCCCACGATAGTCTCAGGGATGGAGGCGTAGTCGGGCGGAAGGATCGAAACCGCCCCGCTGAGCCTGGCCGGGTCGAAGGCCGTCACCAGGTCGGAGACGTCCGGGGTCAAGGCGTCGTCCGGTCCCCAATTATCCTGCCCCAGTTTCTTCTTCCCAAGTTTCCGGCCCTTCATCTCATCGGGCAGCTTGGCCAAGGGGGTGAGCCCGAAAACCGTATCCACGAACTTCACGACCGAACCATGGTCCCCCGTCTCATGCACGACCGAGTGGGCCCTGGCGTAGGGGGAGATGAGAATGAAAGGGATCCGGGGACCGTCGTTGATGGCTTCCTTATCCGGACCGAAGACCCTCAGGGGGGGCGGCACGTGGTCATAGAACCCTCCTTCGTCGTCCCAGGCGATGATGATGGCGCAGTTATTCCAATATTGGCTGCTGGCGATGGTGTTGACGACCTTGGCCAACATGGCCTCGCTGATCTGGGAATCCGAACCTCCCGGATGGTCGTCATCCCCCAGGTACTTTTTCTGGACCTCTGTTTCGGGGTCCGCTGGTTTCATACCTAAGAGGTTCCAGTGGCCTCCCTTCACGTAATAGACGCCCCCATCGGGGGAAAGGGTTCCCTTGGCGAGGGCTGGCATGAATTCCTTCAGGTCATGGAGGCTTGAGGCCATAGCCGGGCTGTGGACGATGTACCCGAAATATTGCGGGCCGTTATGGTGGGTGACATAGGACATATGGACCCCCTCGGCGTCGGTCGGATCCTCGCCTCCCGGGGTGGGCTCGCCATACCCTTCCTGGTACCAACCCCAGGAAATGGGTTTGCTCCCTTTTTGGGTCAGGTAGGCCACGTCATCCCCCAGATCCTCCAGGTCGGAGTCCTTATCCGGGTCGGCGGAGGTCTGGCTTTCAGCCTCCGAACCAGCTAAGGAAAGCGGAAGGGTCGCGTAGGTCTGGTTGTAGGCGACCTCGTGCGCCTTGTCTTTATTCGCGAAGTCCTTCGGGTTCACGGGCATCTTGGGGTTGGACTTGTCCTCCGGGGAACCCCAGTAGGGGTCGGAACTGTTCAGGACCGGCTCACCCGGGCCTTTTTTCCCGTAATCCTTTTCCATTTCATCGGGGTGGAGGGCGGCCTGGGTCTGGCCGCTCTGGGCGGCGATGATGGACAGATTGCCGGGCGTAGAGGGGCCGACCATCAGTTGGAAGAAACGGTCGAATATGACGAATCGGTTGGCCCAGCGCCAGAGGAAGGGAATGGTCTGCCCGTCCAGGTGGGACATGGTGATCTCCCCGAATTGCTTGGCCTTCAGGTCGGGAAGGCCGTCCGGGACTTTTTTCATCTCCTCCGACAGGGCGAACTTGTCCATCAAGGGCTTGCCGTCCGTCACATCCATCTTTTGGCCGATCAACAAGTGGCCGTGGCCCACGTCATCCAGGTCCGCGGCGTATTCCTTTGGCCCGATGAGGAATGGCTGGATCTGGGAGGTGGTCCCATCGGTGTTCTTGATGTCCTGGGTAAAGCCGGGGGTCAGGCTGGCCGGGTGGGAATAGATACCCTCCACGCCGGGGAAGGTCCCGAAATAAGAATCGAAGGAACGGTTTTCCTGGTAAAGGATGAAGACGTATTTGACATTTTTTTGCAGGAGAACGACCAACTGCTTCTTGCTGAGGTGTGGTTCCTTATCCTTAGGGACTTCGTAAGAGGCGACCTGGTCGTCACCCGTGGGGGGCAGGGATTGGACAACGGGTTTGGATTGGGCCGGGGAATTTAGTCCAAGAACCGCCAGAATTCCTAACGTGAAAAGAACGCTTAAGAAAGTTTGAAAAAATTTCACTTTTCTCCCCCTTTGTCATTTCAAAGACTTTGACCGCTTGGCGTTACCCTGATGTTAACGACTTATATCCAGACGGTTGCGATTGGATTAAGGATCCTTAATCCAATCCGTCGCTCGATCAAGGCGACCGAGGATTCCATGCCTATATACAATGTGATTGCGACTTAATCTATTTCTGAAAATACTGACCGCCGAAGTTTATAAATTCGTTCCCCCCTTTGAAAAAGGGGGGACAGGGGGGTATTAGCAGTTTCCATGCCGGATGACAACTAACTCCCCCTTTTTCCCCCTCTTTTAGAGGGGGATTAATTGTAAATCCAATGAATTGCAAGTGCTTTGCGGATAGGCGATCGAGGTTTCTATTCTTCCCCCGGAAAAGTCCATCGATAGGCCAAGAATCCCGTGAATTGGTTCCCGCCCTGGAGCAGGTCCCTCCCCGCGGAGAAAACCAGGTGATCCACCGGATCGAAATTGATGATCCCCCCCACATTGAACCCCACATTGTCGCTTAGGCCATCGGAGCTGGCGCTATGGTAAAAGAGCTCGCCCCCCAGGGTGAAGCGGGAGGAAAGGTCCCGTTGGATAGCCCAACCCAGGAAAACCCAATTCTTATTCCCAGGTCCCGGATCGATCCAATAGCCCCCACCCCCGAAACTGGTCCAGGGCCCCCAGCTTTTTTGGAGCCAGAGGGGCAGTAAGAACTGGACTTGCCCCGCGCCCAACCCCTTCCCGGAGTCGCCCGTAGGCAGATCGACCTGGGGAAAAACGGCCGCCTGAGGGGTCCCCTCGGTTTCATGGAGGAACCGGTATTTCACGCTCAGTTGGGTATCCCCATAACCGTAAGCGGAGTTGAGACCAGCGGGAGAATTAAAGGCGGCCTGTTCGGTCAGGCTGAATTGGGTATCGGGCAACCCTCCCCAATTCACCGCCAAAAAAGGGGCGGTGCCGGAGAGGTCATTCTGGACCTGAAGGGCGGTGGCTCCCAAGAATATCTCCCAATGGCCAAGTTCAGGCGGCTCCGGATCGTCCGTCTCGAATGGCGGTCCCGCCCAACCCAAAGTGGTCCATCCCAGGCTGATCAACAGAAAAAGGACCCATCGAAATAAACGCCAGTTGTTCATCTCGAACGGGGCAACCAAAACACTCATATCACTTGGGCGATGGCATTCTTTTTTTAAGTTCATTCAGATTATCCCTGCCATCCGAATTGTCCTGATCGGCCGATTTTTGGAACCAGATCATCGCCTGTTGTTTGTCCTGGGCGACTCCCTGCCCGTACTCATAAAGAATACCTAGCAAATTTTCCCCTCTCGCGTTGCCCTGGTCCGCCGATTTCTTGAACCATTGATAGGCCCGTGAGTAGTCCCGGGGTACCCCTTCGCCCATGTAGTACATCAAGCCGAGGGAGTTGCATCCGTCCGAGTTTCCTTTGTCCGCTGAATGTTGAAAATACTTGAAGGCTAGCGGATAGTCCTGGGTAACGCCCTGCCCGAGGACATAAAAGGAACCCAGTAAATTCTCGCTGGTGGGGTCGCCCTGGTTCGCTGATTTTTTGAACCATACTATAGCCTGCTGATAGTCCGAGGCCACCCCCTCCCCGTTGGCGTACATCTTCCCGATGGAGTTATAGGCGCTCACGCTTCCCCGCTTCGCGCCCTCCTGGTAATAAGCCATCGCTTTGGGGTAACTCCTATGGCGTCCCAGACCATTCTCGTACAGCAGACCGATACAGACAAAGGCATCGGCGTTCCCCAGTTCAGCGGCTTTTTTGTACCAATGATAGGCGCTGCTATAGCTCTGATGATCGCCCTGACCCTTTTCGTACAGGACGCCCACGCATCGGGCCGCGTCCGAATAACCCCAATGGGCCGAGATCTTGAACCATTTCATGGCCTTGACATAATCGTGATCGACCAGGGCTTGGGCCCCTTTGTCATACTCTGGGGAACCGGGCACCGATCCCAATACCCCCCGAGCGAAGACTAAATTCCCAGGGGCCAGTAATATAATGAATGTCAAAAATATTCCAACTGGGTTCTTGACCATATAAAACCCTCCTGCGCAAATATCAAACTCTGCCCATCCATATCTTAAGCCCATGGCCTTCATTGTTTGCAAATCTCAATGGGATCGACAGGACCTCTTTGGGTTAATTCAGAGCTAGATCAATGGCTTTTTTTGGCCGCCCGATGCTCGAAGAAACGCACGCAGGCCAGGATAAATAGGAACAGGACAGCCGTGGCCGTGTAACGGCTGAAGTTCAATCCCCCGTGATCAAGCGGCTTGTCCAGAAAGTCTCCCAGGACCGCCCCGAGGGGACGGGTGAGGATGAAGGCCGACCAGAAAAGAATGGTGCGCGAGATCTTGGTCCACTTGTAAAGGGCGAATACCACAGCCAGTAAGATCACGAAAAGGGTCGCTCCCCCCAGGTAACCCATACCCTCGGAGTCGGCGGTCCAATCCCCCAGGGCGGTTCCCAGGGTCTGGGAGAACATGATGGTGACCCAATAGAATATCTCCGATTTCGGCTCGGAAACCGAATCCACGGCTACCGTACCCAGGATCTTGAACCAGGTGAATAACGAGGCCATCAGCAGGATGAAAAGGATCGAGGACCCGCCCGCGTAGCCGATACCAAGCGACCGGTCGCAGAAATCCGCCAGGGTGGTTCCCACGGAAGTGGTGGCGATGATGGTGAACCAATAGATATAAGGATGGAAGGCCTTGGCCCTCATTTGGATGACGACGGCGATGAGAAAAATGAAGGCGAAAATGGCCGTGCCCACCAGGTAGCCCAGGTTCATGGACATGGAGACCATGTCCCCGCCAGTCTCTCCCAGGGTGGTGGCGGCGATCTTGATGATCCAAAAGAGAAGGGTTACCTCGGGAACTTTGCTCAAGATACTTTCGGCCGTTTTCTTTTTTATATTGGGTTTATTTTTAACTTTTTTGGTCGGCAAAAGATTCTCCCGATCGGATTTGAAAAAAGGGCCGCCCTTTGATAGGACGGCCCTTTCAACGAAAAATTACTTCCCTACGACCAGCAAATGGAATGTCCCGGGTATGGTCTTGCCGCGGGGTTTGGGGTCCTCTTTCGTAGGCGTGGGCGGCGCTGACCGCTTGGCCACGGTGAGGAACACCCGCCCTGTCTTGGCGTCCAGGGCGAGGGTTTTGGCTCCCGGCTCGGTTGGAAGCTGTTCCAGGACCGTGTACTTATTCGGGGAATCCTCATGGATGATCGTCAAGGTCCCGTCGCCGTTGGAGCTGAACACGTTCTGGGAATCCGGATCGAAAGCCGTACCGTCCACATGGTCGCCGATGGGCAGGGCCTGGATGACCTTGCCGGTCTTGGCGTTCATCACCACCAGGTTCTTGTTATGGCAGCCGCTGAAGAGGCGGTTGTTCTTGACGTCCATGGAAAGGCCCGAGGGGGATTCGCCCGGGGCCAAGGGCCAGGTTTTCAGGACCTTCATGGTCTTGGCGTCAATCTTGAGGACCTCGCTCGCGCTTTCCAGGTTGTCGAAGATCAGGCCCTTGCCGTTGGAAACCGCCACTTCCGGCCCCCCGTCCAGGGCGACCGTATTGACCAGCTTATCCGTGGTGGGGTCGATGACCGAGGCGTTATGGCTGTCGCCGTTGAAGGTCAGGACCTTTCCCGTAGGCTTGTCGTAGATGATGACGTCGCAATCCTTAGAGGTCGGGATCTCCGCCAAATGCTTGAAGGTCGTCAGGTCGAAGACCACCACGCTTCCCGGGTCACCGCTGCTGGCGTAACCCTTGTTCAGGTCGGACAGGACCACCACGCCGTGGGGATGGGGAACGTTCTCGACGGTGCCGATCAGCTTCAAGGTATCGGCGTCGACCACTTGGACGCTGTTATTATGGGTGATATAGACCCGGCGGTTCTGGCTGTCCACGGTGAGAAAATCGTATCCGCCGTCTCCCGGCAGGGGGACGCTTTGCAATATCTTGTACCCGCTCTTGCCGGTTTCCTGCGCGTATAGACCGCCAGCCCAGACCAGCGAGATGCCCAGCACCAATAAAGCCATTATTTTCCGCATCATTTACCCCCTCTTTTTTAACCTCATCCGCTCGACATTCTGACGCTTCATCCGCCTTTTTCAACCCGCTTTATAATCCCCTATCCGCAAAACGCATCTTACGGATGGTTCCCCCTTTGAAAAAGGGGGGTAGGGGGTATTAGTCATTGCTGAAATAGTCAGGAAAAACTAACTCCCCCTTGTTCCCCCTCTTTCAGAGGGGGAGACGATGCGACCAACCAACTGACGAAAGTCCGGATCAAAGTACGCTTTGCGAATAGGCAGACGCTTCATTCAAACATCACTTCCGGAAACTCAACAAAAAGCCATTAATTAAGTTTAAAAGAGATCGGTATCCGCACTCGGCAGTTCATGGGCTGGCCGTATTTATCCAGGGCCGGCTGGAACCGCGCCGTCTTCAGCTTTTCAAGCACCACCGCGTCAAACGAGGGGTCGGCGCCCTGCATGATGCTGACCGCTTTCACGTATCCCGCGACATCGATAAGCAGTTCCGCGATGACCCGGCCTTCCTTCCTCTCTTTCCTCATCTGGACCGGATAATCTTCCTCGCCGATCATGCCACCCACCCAGGATGGTTGGCGGCTGGCGGTGACCGCTCCCTCCGGCTCGGGAGTGGGCGTGGGCTGGACCGGCGGCGGCGGACTCTTACCCTTTTTAGCCAGAACCCAGGGCTGGGGCGGAGGCGGAAGCTTGGCGACCAACGTCAAAAGAGGGGCGCTGCTTTGCTCCACATCCATGCGGAACTCAGCGTGGGCTTCCCCCCAGGCGATAATGCCCATCGCGACCCCAAAAACGGAGAGGTGGAAAAGGGCCGAGATCAACATGCCGCCGGAAAGACTGTTTTCCCGCAGCCATTTGAAAAGACGTTCCACTATTTGCGTTCCATGGCCAGGGCGACCTTTTGGACCCCGCCCAGCTTGACCGCGTCCAGGACCCGCGCCAGATTCTCGTAGGTGATCGACTTGTCCGCCTTGACGATGACCTTCACTTCCGGGTCCACGCCCGACTCGACCGCCATCTGCCGGGTCAGGTCCCCCAGTTCGATGTCGTTGCGGTTGTACTTGAGCTCTCCCTTGGGGCCCACGGTCACCACGAGGGCGGGATGGGGGGCCTTTTCCTCCTTGACCACCTTGGGCAGGTTCACCTGAAAGGCCTGCTCGCTGATGAAGGTGGCCGTCACCATGAAAATGATCAATAGCACCAAAGTGATATCCACCAGGGGGGTGACATTGATGCCCGTGACCAGGTTGCTGTTGTTGGAGCCCGGCAGCATTACTTGGCCTTTTCTTGCTTGAGGTAAGCCAGGAGTACTCGGGAAAGACTGTCCGTGTTGGTCTGGATCTCGCCCAAGCGGGTCAAGAAAAAGTTGTTGGCGATGACCGCTGGGATGGCCACCAGAATACCGAAGGCCGTGGCGATCAAGGCCGCCGAGATACCGGACATGACCACCGAGACGCCGCTTTGGCCCGTGAGTCCCAGGTCGTTGAAGGCCTTGATGACGCCCAGGACCGTCCCGAAAAGGCCGACGAAAGGCGCGTTATTACCCATGGTGCCCAAGATGATCAGGTATTTCTCGTGCTCCAGCTTTTCCCTCAGCCAACGGGAGGCCATGACCTCTTCCACGGCCGCCGCGCCCTTCGGAAAGCTCTTCAAACCCGCCAATGCCACCCGGGCCTCGACCCTTGGGCTTTTTTCAGCTATCTCCACCGCCCCGGGCACATCATGTTTTTCCAGGCATTCGGCCAAGCCGTCCATCAAGGTGGCCACGTCGCCCCGGTTCTTCCGGAAGACCAGCCAACGCTCGATCATGACCCCGATGGAAACCACGCTGGCGATGATCAATAAAAGAATGACCCAGGTGTCACCCACCAGGGCCATATGCATGAATATCGTGTTCATCTAAAACTCCCCTTTTTAATTATTGGATTTTTGAAGCGATCACACTTTCACATAAATGGCCAAAACCCGGACACGGTTTCGGTCCCTGAAACCGAAACCGTGCTGGGTTGGCCGGGGATCTAGGTCAAATCCCCTTGACTGCATTTTCCGACCGATTAAAAGTCGACCACCAAGCCGCCATCAAAGGTCGGCCCGTAGTACTCGTTCTGGATCGGCAGGTTGGAACTCCCCTGGTAATAGCGAAGCGGGGCGTTGTTCAGGTTATCCCCTTCGGCGTAAACCGTGAGGTCCTTGGTAATGGCGTATTTGATCTTCGCGTCGATCTGGAAGTAGTCGTCGTAATAAACGTTCGGCACAGGTCCGCCTAAAGAAGAGGGCAGGGCCGCGTCCCCGATCAAGGACAGGTTCTTGCCCGTGAAGGAACCACCAACGTCGATCGTCAGACCGTATTTCTTATAGAACACGCCGGTATTGAAGATGAGATCGGACTGGCTGGGGAGCTCGGTATTGACTCCCGGCGAGGTCTCACCCTGGGACCACATCCTGGAGATGGAACCCCGGAAACCCAGGCCATCCAATGGATCAGGCAGCATGGTGTACTGCTGTTGGTACTGGAATTCCAACCCATAGATATGCGAGTTGGGGATATTCGAGTAGGTGATGACATTGGTCACTCCGCCCGAGTTGATGCTCTGGGAGTAATCGGGAGCGAAGTAGTTGGTGATCTCCTTAATGAACCCGTCGACGGCCAGGATGGCGGCCTTCTGCGGATAGAGTTCCCAAGAGAGGTCGATGTTATCCGAGACCATCGGTTTCAGGTTCGGATTTCCGTAGGTATTGGTAACCACCGGGTCCGCCGAGGAAGTACCCCCGTTTTGATTCTGGCCCAGCGTGGGCGAGGGAATGTACTGGTTGTAGGTCGGTCGGGCCAGGGTCTCCGAATAGTTGAGACGGGCTGTCATCGAAGGATCGAACACATACTTCAATCCCAAACTCGGCAGGATGTTGGTATAGTCGATGGTCCCCGTCTCCAACGTCGCCGCGGCCGATTCGTTGTTATCCAGCGGGTAGTCCGAATAAGCGTTGTACCAGTCATACTTGATGTGGGTGGTCTCGATCCTCGCTCCGCCCATCACCGTCAATTTGTCCAGGTTGAGGGTATACATGGCGTAACCCGCGACCACATTCTCATAGGAGTCCCAATCCAAAGCCTGGTCCGCCACCGGATCGGTTTGGGTCATGGGGCCGGCATAGGGGCTTGTGCTGGCATTCAGCAAATTCAACAACCCCGTCATGCTTGGGACCGGGCCCATGTTATAGATATCCCCCGGATAAAAGTTCGGGAGGGTGGTGGGACTAAAGTTAGCCATGGTCGCTTTAGCCAAGGAAGTTGGCGCGAAATTCATATCGTTGTACTTGGCGTAGCTGAAATTCCCACGCGCTCCGAATTTAAGGGTCCCTTTATCGCCCCCGCCCAGGTCCATATCGGTTTTGCCATCGGCGTTGAGACCATATTGATTAACATTGTAAACCCATTGTTCATCCGTAAAACCTTTCAGCTTGAACTGGGTGGGATCGTCCTGCCCGGTCACTTGGCTGGCGTCGAACGACGGGCTATCGCCGTTATTCGTGGAATTGTTATAGGTCAGCAATCCCGCGATACTACCGTCCTTGAATTTGTAACCATAGTGCCAGGGCACGTCGGAGTCGGCGTAGGCATAGCTGGCTTTATAATCCAAATCCAAACCCCCGAGATTATTATCGCCCCCGACCCCCAGGCCCAGGGTGCGGTACTGGGTCAACTCATAGCTCACCTTGTCCTCCACATCCGTACCGGCGGCCGCAGTGTCGACCGTGAAACTTCCGTTGGAATTCAGGGTGGCGTTATTGCCCGGGACGGCGTCGATGCCCTGCCAGGCGGTGGTGTATTTGGGCCTGCGGTACTCGTCATAACCGCTGTACATCATGTTCACGAAATATTTGTTGTCCTTATCGGCCGAGAGGTCGATGTTGGCGCCGATCCCAGCGCGGTCGCGTTCATAATCGTAATATTGAAAGTCGTATTCGTTGATGGAATTCAATCCGAGCTGTCCCGAACCAGCCGGGGTGTAGGTCTCTTCCAGATCATCGATCCCGAATCTCTCATACTCATAGGAGCCCGTCACGAGGAACCCCAGCTTGGCTTGGCCCCCCAGGCTCATGGTCTCGCCCCAGGTCAATTGCCCCATGGCGGTTGGCTCATTGCGCTCCGGAACATAGCCCCCTTGGGCCTTGATCTCGTGGAAGCTGCCGGGATAATCGAAGGCCGATTTCGGGATGAGGTTCATCTGACCGCCGACGCCTTGGGCGTCCATGTTCGGCAGGATGGTCTTGAAGACTTCTTCCTCGCCTACCAAAGCGACCGGGATGTCGTCCAGGTCCACCGACCTGGTGGAGTCGTCATAGGAAGGGATGAGCGTGTCATTGAAGGTGATGATATCCAGGGTCGAGTCCGTCCCGCGGATCGAGATATAGCGGGGCTCGCCCGTGTCATGCTGGACCCCGACGCCCGGCAATTGCTGGGCCGCCTGGGCGACGGTCTTGGCCGGCGTCTGGTCGATCTGGTCCTGGGAAAGGATGTTCACTTTATTGAGTGAGTTGTGCATCTCATCGAAGGACTGGGCCTGGTCGATGCCGTGGGCCTTGACCGTAACCTCCGGGAGTTCGGAAACTCCCGTCACGGAAGCCGATAGAGTGTTGGATTGCGCGTCGGCGGGAGCAGTCGTCGCCATGTCCGCTTTCGCGATGGGAGCGAACATCAAAAAGAAAAGGGTGAACAACACCTGCGTTGAAAGAATGGAGCCGAACCTCTTGATCCGCATAAACACTTCCTTTCTCGAACTGAAAAAAATAGAACCCCTTTCGAGGTCCCACGCGCAAGAGCTCTTTGGGGAACCCTCACTGAACGCCGGGAGTTTAATGGTTTTTAATTCTTTAGTTGTTGCGGAGAAATAAAATGAACGTAACGATACGATGAAGAAATCGTCATCTTGCCGTCATTGTCATGTCATTTCCGCGAAAGAAATAATTTTCCAAGTGTATGATGCGGATCGCTTTCGCCCGGACAGTTACCAAGAGTAACTTTGGAGTTCCGTTTATTTTTCAACGACTTATCCGGAAAGCGAAAAAAATGATCTGTATTTGTCGGGGACGGATATCGTAAAGTTCTGGAACAAACGAAGTGTTTGTCTCTTGGATTGTTCCCTCTTTCCTAGTTTCGATCGCCCTTTTTTATTAATCCGCATTTAACTTGCTACTTCCCTCCATATGAAATTACATACACCCATGAAAATTTTGATCATCGAGGACGAGCCCAAGACCATGGCCTATCTGGCCAAGGGTTTGACCGAGAACGGATATGCGGTCAACGGCGCGGAGAACGGCGAGGAAGGTTTTCATATGGCCAAGGTGGGAGGTTACGACCTGCTCATCCTGGATGTCATGCTTCCGGGCAAGGACGGCTGGTCCATCCTGGAGGACCTGCGAAATTCAGGACACCGGTTCCCCATCCTTTTCCTGACCGCTCGTGACGCCGTGGAGGACCGGGTGAAAGGTCTGGAATCGGGAGCGGACGATTATCTGGTGAAACCCTTCGCCTTCGTGGAACTCCTGGCCCGGGTGCGTACCCTCCTGAGGCGGGGCCAATCCCAAGCTTCGGAATTCCTCAAGATCGCCGACCTGGACATCGACCCCCTCCGTCACAAGACCCAAAGGTCCGGCAAACGCATCGACCTCACCCCCAAGGAATTTTCCCTTCTATATCTGCTCGCTTCCCGCACCGGGGATGTCCTTTCCCGGACCCACCTGGCGGAACAAGTTTGGGACATGAATTTTGACAGCGGCACCAATGTGGTGGATGTCCATGTCCGCCGCCTTCGCTCCAAGGTGGATGATCCCTTCAAGAGAAAGCTGATCCATACGGTCCGGGGGGTAGGCTATGTCCTCGAAGATCGTGGTTAAAAAAGAAAAAATGGTTTGGCTCGATTCTCTCGCGGCCCGCATGACCCTCTGGTACACCCTGTCCGCCTTCCTACTGCTCTTGACAGCCTCCGGTTTCCTTTACCGAGCCCTTTCCGACGGTCTGGACCACGAGAATGACCATCTTCTTTCCGAGAATTTCCAAAGTTTGACCGCCTATATGAAAAAGAACCCTGATGACCTGAATGACCTCCAGCAGTTCGTGGGGGAAACACCCAAGTGGTACCGGACGACCTCTTTCTGGACTCGTATCTTGGACGGGGACAAGGTCTTGACCGAGACTCCCGGGATGTCACAAACCTTGCCCATCACTTTATTTTCCACAGGTTCCCCAACCAGTTGGAATTCAACGATCCATTCCCAGGACGGACGACCCTTCCGGCTTTTATCGGCTCAAGGTCTTTGGCCTGGATATATCCGCCCGAACGTCAATGTCCAGATGGCCATCGACATGGAATCGGATGAGGATATCCTTAGAAAATTCCGGAAAAAACTTTTCAAAGTACTTGGGTTTTGCCTTTTAGCCTGCGCCTTGGTCGGTTATTGGATCGCCCATCGGGGCATCCGGCCCGTCCGGAAGATCGCCGATACCGCCGCGCGGATCGGGTCCAGCACCCTCTATGAGCGCCTGGACCGGTCCGGGCTTCCCTCAGAACTTTCCGACCTGGCCGGTACTTTCAACGACATGCTGGACCGTCTGGAGGATTCCTTTGCCCGACTTTCCCGTTTCAGCTCCGACATCGCCCACGAGCTTCGCACACCCCTCCAGAACCTGCGGGGCGAGGCGGAAGTGGTCCTGAGCAAGGAACGTCCGCCAAGCGAATATCAGGACCTGCTGGGTTCCTCCCTGGAAGAATACCAGCGTCTTTCCAACCTCATCGACAGCCTTCTGTTCCTGGCCAGGGCGGAAGACCCCCAGACCCAGATCCGGCGGGAAGAGCTGGACCTCAAGAAAGAATTGGGCCTGCTCCATGACTTTTACGGCCTTTCGGCGGGAGAATCGGGCATCGTCTTGCGGGTGGAGGCGCCGGATGATTTACGGGCGAACCTGGACCGTTCCCTATTCCAACGGGCGGTGGGCAACCTGGTGGAGAATTCCCTGAAACATACCCCTTCAGGCGGGACGATCCTTTTAAAGGCCGCGTCCGCCGCGGGAAAAGCCGTCATCGAGGTTTCGGACACCGGAAGGGGAATCCCCCCGGACCAGCTTTCCCGGGTTTTCGACCGTTTTTACCGGGTGGATCCCTCGCGCGCTCCCTCGTCCGGCGGGACGGGGTTGGGGCTTTCCATCGTGAAGAGCATCATGGACCTGCACGGCGGGACCGTGGAGATCCTCAGCGTTCCCTCCCAGGGGACCACCGTCACCCTTTTCTTCCCTTCTGTCTAATATAGAGACCTAAAACCCAGACCGGACGACACTATCGCTTGATCCGTTCGTCCAATGGATCGGAATCGATCGACGGTATACTAGCGCTAAGAGGGATAACCCTATGGAACCTCGCAAACTCTATCAAAGCCTATCATTCTGGACGGCCCTGGTTCTGGCGGGCCTGATCGCCGGACTTTTGCTTTTTTCCCCGAAGGCCTTCGGCGGCAAGGTGGAAACCTGTGCCCGTTATCAAGGCGTGACCGTCGGGAATTACATCGTCCAGACCGACTATTGGAACCAGGACAAGTGCCCCGGCGCCCAATGCTTGAGCGTGGACGACCAGACCGGTTCCTACACCGTGACCAAGGGAACCTTCGACTGCGGTTATTCGGTGGCTTCCTATCCCTCGATCCTCTACGGCAGCGCCTTCGGGAGCGTCAGTCCCAACAGCGACCTGCCGGCCCAGGTCAGCTCGCTGAAATGCGTGAACAGCAGTTGGAGTTTCCAGCCCACCAACACCGGGGCTTGGGACGCGGCCTATGACATTTGGTTCTGTCCCGATAACACCTGCGGGCCCAGCGGGTTCAAGGGCGGGCTTGAGCTGATGATCTGGATCGATTACCGGAACACCAACGGATGGAAGAACGACCTGGGCCCTGTGACGATAGACGGGATGGATTGGGAAGTTTGGCAATTCATGGACGAAGCCGGGGATCATCATCAATACGTCGCGTACCTGCCCAACCCGCCCATGACCTCGGTCGAGAACCTGGACCTCAAGCCCTTTTTCGACGATTCCCAGGCCCGGGGTTATTTGAAGCCTTCCTGGTACCTATACGCGGTCGAGGTGGGCAACGAAATGAAGAAAGACGGCGTCCCCTTCACCAGCAAGAGCTTCTCGGTCTCGGTGAACAAGGACTGCGGGGCTAAACCCATCTTTACCGCCCTGCCCACCTTCACACCCACCGCCACACCCGACACGTCCCCCCTGGTGATCCCACCCCCGCCTTGAGGCTTACACTTTTTTCCCTAAACTAACCGGGTCGAGGTTTATTAAAAACACCTCAACACGGTTCTGTATCACTAACCTTCCAAATCTTCACCTCGCGAGAAGATTTTTAGGCCGCAAACCTGTAACTTGCCGTGAAGATAGTTGTTCCCCCCCTTTGAAAAAGGGGGGTAGGGGGGTATTAGTAGTTGCCGAGGTAGTCCAAAAGTCTAACTCCCCCTCATTCCCCCTCTTTCATGCTGTTCCTCATATGAAATTAAAATAATGAGAACGGTATAGTGCTTTAGCACAGAGGGGGATATATGGGTGTCATCCACAATTTTCAAATATCCCATTCATCCCATGAATCTGTGGCTAATTTTTGATTTTTTTCGAATGGCAAAAACAATTGGTCACGTGGTCGTTCACCATGCCGACCGCCTGCATGTGGGCATAGATGACGGTCGGGCCGAGGAACTTGAACCCTCGTTTTTTCAGGTCTTTCGCCCAGGCTTCCGCCTCCGGAATCACGGTGGGGATGTCCCTCATGATCTTGATCTTGTGGTCGATGGTCCGGTTCTTGACCCAACCCCACATATAGGAAGCGAAGGACCCGAATTCCTTTTGGACTTCCATGAACCTCGCCGCGTTGTTGATGGCGGCCTTGATCTTGGCCCTATTGCGTACGATGCCAGCGTCCTTCATCAGCCTGGCCACATCCTTCGCCTTGAACCGGGCGACCTTTTTAAAGTCGAAACGGGCGAAGTCCTTCCTGAAATTCTCCCTTTTATGAAGCACCGTGCGCCAGGAAAGTCCCGCCTGGAAGGATTCCAGGACCAGGAATTCGAATAGCTTCCGGTCGTCATGGACCGGGACGCCCCATTCCTTGTCGTGGTAGTCGATCATCAGGCGGTCTTCGGTCCCGGGCCAGGGACATCTTTTGATTTTTGGTGATTTCACCATCCCCTCCTAAACGAATTTTTTACTGAAGAATAGACGGGATTAGAAGAATTTACCAACGGGTTGATCGGTAAAACCTTGATGATTTTAAATTGAAATTCCGTCCACTCACCTCGGCTCTAGGTTTGTGCTATTGTTTAAATAAGCTGAAAAACGATCGATCCCGCCTTCAGGATCATCGGAAAAATGAAAAGCCCTGATGACTGCGATACCCCTCTTATTTCAACTCCACCACAGTTGTTCGAACATCCAGTCAACGAGTCAGTCTGAAGTTTTTCGACGGGGGACTAAAATCGATTTTAAGTGCTTACTTTATTTCCTTCTGAAAGCGTTATCATTGGGTTTCACCCGATCCACTTTCTTTGCGCCATCGGGTCTTTTTTCTCATACAAAATTGAACCGTTTTTTCCTTCTTTTTTCCCTGACGGTCATCGGATGTTTTTCCCCATCCCTTTCACTCGCCCAATGTGTTCCCACTGGCGCGACTTTGACTTACTTGGATGACGACGCGGCTTATTTTTATGTCAACGGCGCGTTGATCAGCAGCTGCGTATCCACAGCCGGTTCAGGCGGAGCCGTATCCTGTTGGAGCACTCCGACGACCTATGTGTTTTCCCCCGCGGACCTAGCAACCCTGGTCCAGGGACAGAATGTTCTGGGTGTCGTACAACAGGACCTGTTCTACAACTACGCGGGTGTGGCTTGGGACTTGACCATCAATTTCTCCTGCTGCCCGACGGTAGAGATCACCAGTAACGGCGCCAACACCGATTACCTGATGGCGGGCGACTCCGGAAGCCCCTCCGTTCCCTCGGGATGGTCCACCGTTGGTTTCAACGACAGCGCCTGGATATCGCCCACCAACGTTTATTCCACCCCGCCCTCGGGCTACGGCGTGGTCTTCACCTCGAACCTGCTTCCCGTTCCCTGGACCGGCCCGGTCAGCTTGGCTGGCGCTCATCAGGAATATCTATTCCGGCAAACCTTCAATATCGCCAGTGTTGGCTCCTGCGCCACGATCACTCCCACCCCGGCCTTGAGCATCTCCAAATCGATCCTGGGCCCGAGCGCTGGTGTCACGGCCGGGGAGAACGTGACCTATGTGGTGAGCACTTGTAACACAGGAGGCCCGCTGAACGGGCCCGTAACCGTTTCAGAAGGCCTTTACTACACCTCCAGCGGCGGAAGTTTCGGCGAGAACGGGCTCTATTACAAGAACTGGAATAATGGACTGCCCGCGAGCGGCATCTGGACCAATCCGCCAGCCGGCCCAAATTTTTACGGGGATTATACGAACTTCTATTGGGTTTATCCCGAGGGTTTACCCGGATACGGTTATTGCGATTCCGTCACCATTTTATGTCTTTCCTATTATTTCTCCCTCACCTCCGGGCCTTGCAGCGTCCTGAATAACGCCGTCCTGACCAGGGCCGCGGCCGGGCCGGTGACTTCCAACACCGTATCCTTCACGACCAACGCCGTTTGTGGTTCGGTGACCCCCACCGACACATCCACGAACACCCCTACGAATACGCCCACAAACTCCGCCACCAATACGCCCACAAATAGCGCGACAGCCTCCCAAACCAATACGAACACAGTGACACCCACCGACACACACACCAATACCCCCACCCCAAGCGATACCCCCACTCCCAGTAACACGGCCACACCCAGCAACACCCCTACCAATACAGCTACTTACACCTGGACCAAGACACCGACCAACACGAACACGGTGACACCCACCGCTACGGCCACCAACACCGTAACTCCCACCAACACGCCGACCAATTCCAATACCATCACTCCCACAGCCACATTGACCGATACACCGACCAATACGCCCATTATTACCAATACTTTTACGAACTCTCCCACCAACAGCCCCACGAATACCGTGACGAAAACACCTACCAATACTCAAACGAACACTAATACTCCCACCTTGACCGACACCTGGACATCCACTTCCACCCCTACCAACTCCAACACCCCTACCTTGACCCTTTCACCCACGAATACAGCCACCCCCAGCAGCACCAATACTCTTACCGATACACCCACCCCCTCCAATACCTACACGGCGACCGATACTTTCACCGTCACAAGGACCAATACATCGACGGACACGCCATCGTCGACTTCCACTGATACACTAACCCCTACCAATTCCGCTACCCCCACGAATACCAATACGCCCACCGCCACTCCCGTGCCCTTCGGGATCGCCCACGTGGGCAAAACCGCCTCCAATACCTCACCCCAATCCAATGACGGGGAGGCCTATATCATCACGATCAATGTGCCGGCTTCGGGAGTCTCCAACCTTTCCTTGTCTGATACCCTCCCCGCCGGATTGACCTATGTCAGCGCCACTTCCCCAATCGCTCCTCCGGGGATCCTCTCGGTCCTTCCCATCCCCACGCCCGCGCCCGCTACCGGCGCAGGCACTTTGCTGGTCTGGAATTTTCCCTTTGTCCCGACCGGTAATTGGGCGGTCACGGTCAACGCTTCCGTCCATGACTTCACTCCCGCTGGCACGGTGATCGACAATCAGGCCGCCCTTTACTATACCGGGGCCTCTTTGGTCCAGACCGCCGACGCTCCCGTCACGGTCACGGGCAATTACACCGTTCGCGTCAACGTCTATAACGAGGCCGGGGAACTGGTGAAGACCCTCCTGATCACCAAGTACTCCGAGCCAGTCCAGAACGCGTCCCTGGAACCGACCAACACCCTGCTTTCCATCAACGACAAGATCGATATCGTATTCAACGGCGTGGTCATCGGGACCTGGAACGGCACCAACAACAGCGGCAACGAGGTCGCCAACGGGAAGTATTACATCAAGATCGACAACCTGGACCCCCTGGGCGCGGTGGAATCCCAGACCCTGCAGGCCATGGTGTCGCGCCACCTGGCTCAGGTCACTGTGAACATTTACAACGAGGCTGGCGAGGTCATCCGGCAGTTGTACGAGTCAACGGCGGATTTCCAATCCTTAAGTTCCGGAGTGACCCTCTCCGCCACCACACTCTCCCCAGGGTACACGGGAAGCCCGGCGTCTTCCTTGACCCTCACTTTGTCTGGCGGTACGGTCCTAGCCTGGGACGGCCGAAATGGAGACGGGAATTTCGTCACTAATGGCGAGTATTTCATCGAGATACAGACCAATGACGGGCAAGGCGGGACCTCTACCGTCACCAAAGCGGTCATGGTCTTCAGTAATGGTTTGAACCCGGCTGGCGGGAGTGTGGTGGTCTATCCCAACCCTTGGAGCGCGGCCAGCGGAAGGAAACAAGTGAACTTTTTCCTGGGGACGCCGAATATGACCCTGCGCGTGAATATTTATTCCCTCGCCGGGGAATTGGTGGCCCGCACCTCCGGATTACCCGGATCCAGTACAGCGGTATGGGATTTTTCGGATCAAAAGGTGGCCAGCGGACTATATATCGCGGTAGTGGCCATCCAGAACTCCGCGGGCGGCTCGGTACGGCAAATGAGAAAAATCGCCGTCATTCAATAAGTAAGGGAAACGCGAAGAAAAAGGTTGTTCCTCCCTAAACCGTCAAGAGCGTCTCGGTCTCTGTGAACAACGAACTGTGGGGCCAGGTCGAGTGGTCACGCTAAGGCTCCCTGATGGTTCATTTGAAAACTTGGATAATGAAAAACCCTTTGCTTGGCTATTTCTTGGCGTCCAACTTATCCAGGAACAGATAACGGTCCCGGTGGTTGTCCGGCTTCACCTGGGGATCAGCACATAAGTGCATCACTAAGTAATGGGTCTTCGCTTTGTAGACCGGCCATTGGGGCAATCCGGGGCCGTTCGGGTCGCCCGTCTTGGCGAAGTTGGTCCAATAGGTCATCATCAGGTCCGACAGGGTTTGGTCTTCCGGCCTCCAGGGAAGCTTCTTGGACGCCAGGACCCCGAAAACGAACTCGATCTCGGAAGAATGGTAAGCGCCCGGCGATTCTTTCTTTCCTTCCGCCGGAGGCAAGGCCTGGTCGAACTCGTAACGGTAGACGGGTTTCTTACCCGTGGCCCTCTGCGCCTCGATCCATTTCCAGGTGGAAAAGGCGATGAACTGGTCCCCCGCCCAATCCCCGACGGCCCGCTTGATCTCCGTTTCCGTTTCTCCGCCATAGAGTCCCAGGAAAGCCTGGGCCTTGTCCCCGAAACGTTCCTTCGCCAATTTTTCCAGATTTTCTTTCGTCGGCTCGCCCTTCAAGACCCAGCTATAGTTCCCCTCGTCAGCGTTCCAACCCGCCAGGAGCGGGACATGGCTTTGTTGACCAGCGGCATAGATCTTACCCAAGCCTTCGGGCAGGAATGTCCCGTCGATATCCGCCCCGAACTGGATGTGGTCCGGTTTCAGGCTGGCTTTCAGCAACTCATCGGCCGATCTGGCCCTGAGGTCCTTCAGGCTCTTCGCGCCCAATGATTGGGCGAACTGGACCCCCTCCTCCTCGGCTTTCGCCAGGGGTTTTCCCTCGCGGTTGGCGCCGAACAGGGCCCCGCTCTCGCCGATGGCCCTCTGGAACAACCCTTTCGCCAAAGGCGACCCAATGAGCGCGGAAACGAAGAAAGAACCCGCCGACTCCCCGAAGATGGTCACCTGACCCGGATCACCGCCGAAAGCGGCTATGTTCTGTTTCACCCACTTCAGGGCCGCCAACTGGTCCAGCAGTCCATAATTGCCCGAGGAGCCGCCCGCTTCAGAGGTCAACTCCGGATGGGCCAGGAAGCCGAAGACACCCAGCCGATAGTTGAAACTGACCACCACCACGCCCTTGCGAGCCAGGTTCTCGCCGTTCTGGCGGGCCTCAGAAGTGCCTCCGGCGATCAATCCCCCGCCGTAGATCCAAACCATGACCGGAATTTTCTCGTCGGGTTTTTCCGCGGGCGTCCAGACGTTCAGGGTCAGGCAATCCTCGCTGGGGCCCGGGTCGTGGAAGATCATGTCATCCCAAATGTGCCCCTGCATGGGGCGGTGGCCGAACTGGGTGGCCTTCAGCACACCCTTCCAGTTGGCGGCAGGTTGGGGCGCTTTCCATCGAAGGTCGCCCACGGGCGGCGCGGCGTAAGGGATGCCCAGGAAGATGCGGATCTTGGAATCCGCGCTGGTCTTGCCCTCAACGATTCCTTTGTCAGTTATTACTTTGTTTTCAGTCTTATCCGAAATAGCCACAGCGGTACCAGACGACATCCACACCGAAGACAGTAAGACCACAAAAGTTAGCATTAATTGTTTCCACAGTTTCATAAGGACTCCTGATGTTGGATCTAATTGGATTTCTTAAACCCGAATTGTGGGCCGACTTAGTTTACTACTGTGGAATGTGGGGTGTTCGAACTAAAAATGACTAACTCAACTTTGGCAAATTCGAAAAGGTACGTCGCCTGCGACTATTCCCCCTTTGAAAAAGGGGGGAAGGGGGTATTAGGCGTTGGTAATGCGGTTTAAAAAGACTAACTCCCCCTTAGTCCCCCTCTTTCATGCTGTTCCTCATATGAAATTAAAATAATGAGAACAGTATAGTGCTTTAGCACAGAGGGGGAAATAGGACGACACCAAAAGTTGCCAAAGTTAAATTACTAAGACTTATCTACTTTTTCATTCTCTTGTTCCCGCACGAATCCGATGTAATCGGTCGAAGGGGGTGTCCCGCCCGCTTTCTTGATCAAGCTGGCGATCTGGCCGCGGTGGTAAGGTCCATGGGTCATCAATTGAGTCAATATGTCGGAAAGGAACGATTCATAACCCTCGCCTTTGAGATTTTTATAGGCGATCTTCACCGATAATTTTTCTTCCGGCAGGCCGGCAAAGTAACCATCGAATATCGCCTTGAGTTCCCCGTTCAATTTTCGGCACTCCGAAATGGTCAGCGTCTTGTTCAGTTCCGGCGTGAAGCCGATGGTCGTTAACCGGGTTAGCCATACGGATTTAGCCATCAGGATATGGCTTATTTTCTTCATGGCTTCTTCCGGGGGCACAGGCATCGCCTCCAAGGCGGCCAAGACCTTTTCATTGGCCCAATGGTCGTATTCGAACACTTTTTTGAAATAAACGATATCCATGACTTCTCCTTTCTCTTTCCCCTTTTATGACAGCAATTTCAGCATCTCCCTCATGAAAGCCGGCAGGTCGTCAGGCTTTCGGCTGGTTACCAGCTTTCCATCCACGACCACTTCTTGGTCGGTCCATTGAGCCCCGGCGTTTTTCAAATCATCCTTCAAAGCCGGGGTGGAAGTGGTTTTCCTGCCTTTCATGACGCCCGCCGAGATCAATATCCAAGGCCCGTGACAGATGGGGGCCAACACCCCTCCTTGCTGGTCGATATCAGCGACCAGCCTCAGGACCTTGGGGTTTCGGCGAAGTTTATCGGGCGCCCAGCCTCCCGGCGCCACCAGACCAGCGTAATCCTTCGCGCGGGCCTTGGATATTTCCAGGTTCGAGGCGATAGGATACCCATTCTTCCCTGTGTATTTTGTACCGGCGGGATCTTCCCCGATGACGTCGACCTGATACCCTGCTTCGATCAGCCGGTAGTAGGGATACATCACTTCCATATCCTCGAAATCCTTACCGACCAGGAGAGCTATTTTTTTCTTATGGATCGCCATGGAACTTCCTTTTTACGGGGGTGGGGCAACCCATTGGGTTGGCCGTGCCAGCGGTTTGATTTTTAAGGAATTCCAGTCATAAAGCAATGGGAGGGAGTAACTCCACTTCATCATTGGAAAATGAGGTCAAGACCATTAACCCGATATTTACATAAATACTAAACCTTTCCAAAATCAAACAATCATGATCCACCCCCTGACTATTTCTCCTTCCCCACCTTAGGATGAAGAAGCGGTTCATTACTGTCGCTCAAAGGACTTTCCCATGATGACCCTTCGACGTTCGGCGGACCGGGGCCACAGCGACCTGGGCTGGCTCAATTCAAGGCATACTTTTTCCTTCAGCGATTACCACGATGAGGCCCATATGGGGTTCGGCGTCCTGAGGGTGATCAACGAGGACCGCATCCAAGGGGGAACGGGGTTTTCGACCCACGGCCATCGGGATATGGAGATCATCTCTTATGTCCTGAGCGGCGCGCTGGAACATAAGGATTCCATGGGGACGGCGGCGACCATCCTGCCGGGGGAAGTACAGCGCATGAGCGCAGGGACGGGCGTGCGCCATTCGGAACAGAACCATTTAAAGGACAAGGAAACACATTTCTTCCAGATCTGGATCTTGCCCGAAGCGGATAGCCTGAAACCCAGCTATGCTCAAAAGGATTTTTCAAAGGAACTGGCCTCGGGCAAGCTTTTTCTAGCGGCTTCCCGGGACGGACGGGAAGGTTCCATTACCCTCAACCAGGACGCCCAGCTCTATCTTGCGAAAATGGACAAGGGCGCCAGCCTGACCCTGCCGATCCAAAAAGACCGGAAGGGCTGGCTGCAATTAGCCTCGGGAGAGCTGGAAGTTGGGGGTTACAAACTATCACCCGGGGACGGTCTAGCGGTCTGGGATGAATCGTCACTTGGGGTAAAGATCGAAACGAACGCCCATTTCCTTTACTTCAACTTGCCAGGATGAGAGAGACACAAGCTACAACAAGTAACGAATTGAAACTTTGTTCTTTTCGCGGGTATTTAATTTGGCCACATTAAAGAATTGAACCCTTACATCTTCATCATTTCAAATACCTTATAAACCAACACGGCAGGCCATACCATCGCCTTCAGAACCCCGAGCGCACCCATCCAGAAGCCGGTCGCCTGCTGGATGAAATAGACAGCCGCCCCGAAGAAGCCCATCCCATAAATGGTCCCGTTGTGCATACCGCCCCTCCCCTTGCAATGGTGCTTTTCGTCGTTACCCATGAAATACTCCTTTTTAGCCTTTGATCTCTCTCCCCAAGACATTCCATATTAGCCCCACCGGGTAGGACCGTTCGTAAGAAGTCCATTAATTGTCGGGTGCGTTAGCATTTGTCCAGCGGCTGGACAAAATGGGTATCCCTTATTCCGTTGTTCTCCCAGTGTCCGCACCGGGCCTTAACATCTATGGCCCGGTACCATTAAACAAGTGTTTCGGCTTGAGGCCTCAACACAAATGCTGGCGGACAAACCCCTTCCGCCGGCCGTCCGCTGGCGGACAAACCCCTTCCGCCGGCCGTCCGCTGGCGGACAAACCCCTTCCGCCGGGCTGATTAGAATTTTTAATATTTATGACCTGCCGCCCGCCATTGGGGGATAATAGCTGGCAGGGGAGAAACGGGGAGAATCCAGTCCAAGGAAGTGCCCTATGAGTATCCTCTGTTCGAATTGCCAAAAATTGATCGGTTGCGAGTCCTTCCATACCGACCCCGACCTTGGACCCACCCTTTGCCCCGAATGCGGCGACCAGTACATCGCTGAATATGGAGGGGTCTCCTTAAGCGAACACCTGGACCGTTTCGAGGAACCAATCATGGTCTTCAACGGGGATGTCCGGGTGGTGGCCTGTAATAGGCCGGCCCGCCGGACGGTGGAGATGTCCAATATCCGCCCCTATGGCTTGCTCAGCGGGGAATTTTTGGATTGCCGGAACGCCAGCCTGGGCGAGGGATGCGGGGAAACCCCTTACTGTTCCCAATGCGTCATCCGTAACTCCGTCAACCAAACTCTTCAAACTGGAAAACCAGTGGAGAATGTTCCGGGACTTTTTACCGGCTCGGGCGAGAACGGCACTTGCACCTATCGGTGGAATATCTCCACCCGCAAGGTGGGGGAAACGGTGCATTTAAGCATCCATCAACCTGCCACAAAAAAAGCCTTTTCCTATAAATAACTAAATAATCCAATATCCGGCCAGGCCTTTACCGCCCCGCCCTAAACGGGCGGAGCGAGAAGGCGATGTTCTTTCAATACTATTAATTACAGGTCGTATCCAATAGGATCGCCCTGGGAGCGCCGGAGGTATTGATCGTGCCGGCGGGCATGGTCAAGGGAGGAATCCCATAGGTATAGGGTGCCTGGAAACTCCTGATAGCTTGGCTGCCCCCGGGAGCCATGCTGTCCGTATTTTGATTCTCCACCGCCAGCCAATAGACTCCCGCCGAGAGTGACTGACCGGTTAATGACGCGACATTCCAGCTATTGGCCGTAGGTGAGGTAATAGCTCCGCCGTCCATGAAGGTATTGGGTGAACCGCCGCTATCGCTATAGACCATCAGGTCAATGTTCCCACTCACCGTCCCCCCCAGATAGATCGCCATATCCAGCGTCTTGGAGGCGACCGCCAAGGTGACCGCGTAGGCCTCGATATAACCGGAGCCCTGGCTGTAACCCGACCCAACCGTTACATAACCCAATTGTCCCCCGCAAACAGGCGTCGGCGGTTGGGTGATCGTGACTGTTACTGGCGCTGGACTGGTTGAATTACTGCTTCCACATCCCGTTAAGAAGGCGCTGACAGCCGTTACACCAACGACCAGTCCAAAACAAACAACGATAAATTTGTTCATACTTCTCCCCCTTTTGATCCCGAGTGTTTTTCGGTCCTTCAAGACCGTTCCACCCGGGTCGCGACAATGACCAAGTGGTCATTTTCATTTTTGGGGAAGCAGGCACAATCCACTTTTAGTGTAATTCTTAAGTTACCGAACGTAACTGGACATTCCCTAGGGGTTCAGGCTCGCGTCCCTTTTTTCAACCGCTGGGAGGCTGGCAGATAAGGACGAAGCTCTTCCGGATGATTCCGCAGATATTCCAACAAGTACCGCCGGCGCTGGCGTTGAGGCCCGCCCTCGGACCGATAGGCTTCTGGCAGATCGGTCAAAAGATCCGGGTCCGTCTTCATCACTTTGTCGTAGAGGGTCTGCCAACGCTTCTTGACCGTCCAGGAGGAAACATGAAGGGACAGACCGATCTCCTCGTCCGTCTCGCCCAAGAGGGCGCGCCCCAGGACTTCCTTTTCGCTAGGCAGAAAAAAGAACCTGGGCGGGATGGCGTGGCAGCAAAAATAGGCCGCTCGGGTTCCAGGATGGTTAAGAGCCTCGGCGAATGTGGTACCCACCAGATGGGGATGGATCTTGGAGGCGATCTTGGCCGGAAGGGCCGGGGTACCCAGGCATTCCCGGTAATCCCTCCGCAGGGTAAATCCGCTGTTGTCGAAGAGCTTCTTCCATTCCTGGCCGTAATACTGGTTCAAGAGTTCCTTGATCTGGTAACCCGCGTGGTATTGGACCGCCAGCATCTGGAGCATCTGGATGGCCCGGAATACATCCTCTTTCGACAAACGGGTGCCATCCAATCCGTAATGGATAATGGCCGCGTTCAGCCCTTCCCCGGCGTTGGCTCGGGCGATCTCTTCCCTTTCCAGGAAAGCCTTCTCGCCTTTCTTCCATTTCTCCATAAGTTGGAGGCCCAGGAAGGGCGGCAGATCCGTGCGGGCTTCTTTGACGAAACGATCGGTCACGAACAGAGACAATCCAAAGACCACCAGCCTTTTCCCCTTAGGAAGGTCCCGATCCTCGATGACCACTGTCACGCAGGACCCGCTTTCCATCAGCGAACCCCAGAAACGCAGGGTCTCTTTTTTGGATGTCTCGTTATAAAGAACCCTTTCCGAAAGATTTTCGAAAGCGTTTTCAAGGTCGTTCAATTGAGCGGGACGATGAATGAAATACAAACTGATCCTCTTTTTCGGTCAAGTCATACAAACACAAGACAGAAGGTAACGAATGGAAAGGGGCATTGCTAGGGAGGAAACCAAATTAAACCAGCTGTTCAACGCTTAAAATCACGCTACTTTTCGTCCAAAACTTCCCTGACCTTGGCCGCCAGATCCTCAAAGGTGAAGGGCTTGCCGATGTAATGGATGCCTTCGCCTAACACTCCCTTGCTGGTCAGCTCAGTGCCCGAATAACCCGACATGAAAAGGACTTTGGCGCGGGGTTGTATCTTCGCCAGTTCCTGGGTCAGCGCTTTGCCGCTCATCTTCGGCATGGCCACATCGGTGAGAAGCAGATGGATCTCCTCCTTGTACCGCTTACACAGCTCGATGGCTTCCACCCCGTCCCCCGCGGTGAGGACCTTGTAACCGTCGTTTTCCAGGATGGTCTTTAGGATGTTCCGGATCGACGCCTCATCCTCGGCCAAAAGGATGGTCTCGGTCCCAAAGGAGAACTTTCCGGGTCTTTCCTTCTCCGGGGCCTTCGGAACCGCCGCCCCGATACGGGGCAGATAGATCTTAAAGGTCGTTCCTTTTTCAGGTTCACTTTCCACCGCGATGCTTCCCCCGCTTTGTTTGACGATACCGTAGACGGTCGAAAGGCCCAGACCCGTTCCCTGTCCAACGTCCTTGGTGGTGAAGAAGGGTTCGAATATCTTGGCTTTGACCTTTTCATCCATCCCCATGCCCGTATCCGTGACCGAAAGCATGACCCAGGCCCCGAACCCCATGGCTGGGTGTTCGGCGGCATTCTCCGTGTTATTCTCCAGGTTCGAGGTCGAGAGGGTAAGCTTGCCCCCTTTGGGCATGGCGTCCCTGGCGTTGACCACCAGGTTCATGAGCACCTGCTCGATCTGGCTGGGGTCGGCCAGGACCTGGGAAAGATCCATCGCCAGCTTCATTTCCAGCTCGATCTCAGCCCCCAGGACCTGCCGGAGCATGGTCTGGAAATCCGCGATGACCAGGTTCAGGTCCAGGGGTACGGGCCTCAAGACCTGTTTGCGGCCGAAAGCCAGTATTTGTTTGGTCAGGGCAGCCGCCCGCTTGGCCGCTTTCATGACCTCCGTCAGGTTCTCCTGGTTGGGGTCCCCCAGTTGGGTTTCCTTGAGCATCATTTCCGTATAGCCCATGATGACCACCAGCAGGTTATTGAAGTCGTGGGCGATACCTCCTGCCAGCCTTCCGATGGCTTCCATCTTTTGCGAGACCCGCAATTGATCTTCCAGCGACTTGCGTTCCTCCTCCGCTTGTTTGCGGCTGGTGACATCCCTTCCATTGACCACGATCCCCTGGACCGCGGGGTTATCCAGCCAGTTGGTGACGTATATCTCGCAATCGATGGGCGTCCCATCCTTCCGGATGGCCTTTAATTCCGCGTAGATTGGTTTTCCTGGGTTCGCCAGGGCCACTTGAAAAGCGGGGTGGGACAACAGGACGTCCTCGGGCGGGTAGTTGTCAAAGGTCGTTCCAGCCCTTTCGCCCGGCTTGTATCCAAGGACCCGTTGGACGCTGGGACCCTCGTAGATCCTGTGGCCTTCCCTATCCATCAAGGTGATGATGTCGTGAGAGTTCTCGATCAAGCCCCGGAACCTGGCCTCGGACAATCTCAGGGCTTCTCCGGCTTTTTTGACCGCGGTGATGTCCCGGAAATACCACACCCGCCCGAAGTTCTTCCCGTCCCGGTCGATCATGGGGGCTGAATAGCGCTCGAAGGTCCGGCCATCCTTGAGCAGTATCTCATCGTTGCTTTTCGTGTCTGGCCTCGCGTAGATCTCCTTTATCTTCCGCCCGAACGTCTCCGGGTCCGCCACCTGTTCCACCGCCCAACCCAGGGTTTTCTCACTAGAACCGGTGTCCACCAGGTCCTTCGGAATTCCCCACATCTCAAGATACTTGCGGTTGTAGGAAACGATCTGGCCGTTACTATCCACGATCAGGATGCCGTCCAGGGACGTCTCCTGTTGGGTGGATAAGATGAGATGCTGGAAACGAAGATCTTTTTCCATCAGTTTCCGCGCTTCCAACTCCGCCCGCAATTGGGTTTGTTGGAGAAGGCTGTCCAGCGCGGTGGAGATCGCCTGCCCGATCTCGACCAGGAGCGCTTCTTCCTCCGCCTCGAAGGTCTGGGTTTCCCCCGCGTAGACCGTGAGGGCGCCGATCACCTTCCCATTCTGGCGGAAAGGGACCGCGGCGGAGGCCCGATACCCTCGTTGCAAGGCCCTCTCCCGCCAGGGGGCCATATGGGGATCGGTAGCGATATCCTGGCAAAGATAACAACGTTCCTCTCGGATAGCCGTCCCCGTGGGACCCGCTCCCAGTTGCGGATCCAGATACTCGATCTTGAGACCCACCAGGTAGCCCTGCTCCTCTCCCGCGAAAGCGGCGGGGATCACATGGTCGCTGATGGGATGGATCAATCCTATCCAAGCGAAACGGAACCGCCCCTGTTCGACAGCGAGTCGGCAGGTTTCCTGGAAGAGCGCTTCCCGGTCGGTAGCCTTGGCGAAGGTTTGGTTGAGTTTGCTGAGGGTGGCGTACAGGCGGTTCAGGCGGATCAGCCGGGTTTCGGCCATTTCCCCTTTGGTGACATCCAATCCGATCCGGGGGCCGGTGATGCTTCCGGTGGAGGGCGCGGTACTTTCATCTGAGGAGAGGATACGATTCTTGGAACGGAACCCTGGCAGGTCCACCTGTTCAGCTTTTGATGAGGGCTTCTTCGGCTTTTTCATAATGAGCCGCCCGCGATGAACACGATATGATTTTTCAATTAACCCGATCGAACCGTATAACTCTAGGATATGCCTAATTTTGTCATTCGAAAAAGAATATTTTCATCCTCGAATTGGCTGTTTTACGTCATAACCTTCCAGGCCCCCATCACCAAGATCAGATAAACCAGCGAGTGGATCATTTCCCTCACGCCCAGACGCATGATGGGTAGGTCTGGTTTTCCTCCCATGACGCCGGCCAGGACCCGACCCAAGGCCCAGAGAGGCCCTAGCGCCATCCAGGGATTGGCCCAATAGACCGCCCCAACGAAGAGGGCGTGAAGCAATAAAGGCGCCGCCCCGTCCTCCATCCTCAAGTCCAGGCTTGAGTGGATGCCGTCCTTCATGAGCGCCACCCACTTCTGGCGGACCTTGATATAGAAGATCGCCAGGATGAAATAACCTCCGAATAAACCATAAAGCCAAAAAGCCTTGGACAAAGGAATGAGGGGTGAGCAAAGAGCCAGCACAGGCGCTAATAGACACAACCCCGCGAAACCCAGGACTTCCACTATCACCAATCTTAGGTTCCTTCGGATGACCGCGATAGCGCAGATGAGGATGCCGATGGGCAGTCCAAGAAAAAGAACAAGGCGCTGAGCGGCCTGGGGAACGTTGCGAAAGAAATAGATGGCCGAAAAGGCAAAGACTATAAGGAGGAGGAGGGCGAAAAAAAGAGCCTTGCGGGCTTTGGCCTGGTCGGCTTTGCGGTATTGGAGGAAGGTCAGGATAGGCGCCCGAAGGACGAAACCCGAGACCCAGATCAGGGTGGCGGCCAAAGCGATGGGGTTCCATTGGCCCAGCGCGATCCACCCGGCGAAAAGGGAGACCAGCAGGGCGTTCCACGCGCCGTGTTCCTTAGGAAACATTAAAACTGCCTCCGAATTAAATCAGCCACAGATTCATGGGATAAATGGGATCGGAAAATTCTCATCAAAAACCTCAATGAATCATAGATCGAAAAAATTTTTGGCTTTGGTAGTCCATATTAAAAGATGTTTACGGGATCGGTGTTTATCTGTGTTAATCGGTGGCTAAAGATCGGTTTTGCTTTGGCCGTTTCAGGGTTCTTGGGGCGGTTGTTTGGGACGGGCGCGGTAAAGGGTGACGGCGAAGAAGCTGACGATCGTGATGGGCAGTAGAACCATGATCAAATAGGCCAAGAAATATCCCCGGACCAATTGACCGCCGTTGATGCGTTTGAGGGCCTCGGCGCAAAGCGGGCAGGCCCAGAGGGACTGGGTGGTGAACCAGAGGGCGGCCGCCCCGAAAAAGGCGCGCGCCGTTCTCATAGCAGATACAGGGTGGTGAAGAGGCATATCCAGACGATATCGACGAAATGCCAGTACATCCCCACGTTCTCCACGAAGGCGTGGTTCTTGGTCGAGAGGTTCTTGGCGTTGCCCCTCCAAAAGACGATGTTCATCAGAAGGACGCCCACGAACACGTGGAAGCCGTGGAAACCGGTGAGGGTGAAGAAGACCGAACCGTAGGTGCTGGAGGAAAGGCTCAGGCCTTCCTTGATCAGGTTGGTGTATTCATAGGCCTGGATGCTAAGGAAGAGAACGCCTAGCAGGATGGTCAGCCCCAACCAGCCGAGGAATTTGCCAAGTGAACCCTTCTTGTACTGCATTTCAGCGATATGGAAAGTGAAACTGCTGGAGATAAGGAAAAAGGTGTTGATGGCGGTCAAGGTCACGTTCAAGGCTGGCTGGTTCGGGGGCGGCCACATGGTCTGGCTGGACCGGAGGACCAGGTAGGAAGCGATGAGGGTGGTGAACATCATGGCTTCGGAGGACAGGAAGATCAGCATCCCCAGCCGGGCCGAGGGGAACCCGGTGGAAGTGGTTTCGGTATGAGGGGCTAGTGTTTTGCTGCTCATTTTCTTCTCCTTAAAAACATTAAACTTTTCACCACAGGGTCACAGAGTAAAGATTTTAAAACTCAAAAAGTTTTCGCTTTTAAACTCTGTGTGACTCTGTGCGACTCCGTGGTTCAATTTGTCTATTCTTTAACAAAAGATCCTGTTTTCTCTGTGTCTCCGTGTCTCTGTGGTGGATCTTTGTGGCTTCTTTAACCTGCCTTTTCGGTTTGCATGATGAAATCCTTCCCTGCGGACAAGGGATTGCCGTACTCGTGCGGCCCGCATTGGACGACAGGCAATGGGCCCTCGAAATTCTCATGGGGCGGGGGCGACGGCACGATCCATTCCAGCGTGGTGGCTTCCCACGGGTTCTCACTGGCCTTCTTGCCTTTGAACATGCTGTAGAAGAAATTGAAGATGAAGATCAGCTGGGCCGTCCCCAGGACCATGACCCCGTAGGTGATGATCTGGTTCAGTGGCTGGAGGGGCTTGAAAACCTCGTAGGCCGAGGGGTCCGCTACCCGGCGCATCAACCCGGCCAGGCCCACCCGGAACATGACCAAAAAGACCACGTTGACCGCGATGAAGGTGATCCAGAAATGGATCTTGCCCAGGGTCTCGTCCATCATGCGCCCGAAGATCTTGGGGAACCAGAAATAGACCGCCGCGAAGGAGCCCAGGAACACCGACATGGCCATGGTGTAGTGGAAGTGGGCCACCACGAAATAGGTGCCGTGAAGGTAAATATCCATGGTGCGGGAAGCCAGCAGGATGCCCGTCAAACCCCCGATGGCGAACACGAAAATGACCCCCATGCAGTAAAGCATGGGCGTGGTGAAGCGCAGGTTGCCCCGCCAGAGGGTGGCCAGCCAGTTGAAGAAGAACACCGAGGAGGGGATGGAGATGAGCATGGTGAGGGACTGGAATGTCTTCCCCATGGCCGGGCTCATGCCGGAAATGAACATGTGATGGCCCCAGACCACCGCGCTTAAAAGGGTGATGAGGCACATGGAAAGGGCGGTCAACTTATAGCCGAAGGCCGGTTTGCGGGAGAAGGTGGACAGCAGGTCCGAGACCATGCCCCAGACCGGCAGGATGAGGATATAGACTTCCGGATGCCCGAATGCCCAGAAGATGTGCTGGTACAGGAGGGGCTGACCCGCCTGGGCGGTGTTGATGGCCACGCCCGTGAAGAAGTGGGTGGTGAAGGTTCGGTCCAACAGGAGCATGATGAGCCCCACCGCGATGACCGGCACGAAGGCCAGGTTGAGGATGGCTGTGAGGAACAGGCCCCAGATGGTCAGGGGCAGTTTGAACATGCCCATGCCCTTGGCCCGAAGGTTGAGGACCGTGGTGACGTAGTTGATACCGCCCATGATGGAGGATGTCCCCAGAAGGACGACCGCCAGGGCCCAGCAGGATTCCCCCGCGCCCGGGTTATAGGTGGCCGAGCTTAAGGGTGGGTAGCCGGTCCAGCCAGCGGCCGCCGATTGCTCCGTGAAGAAGGCGACCAAAAGGAAGGCGCCCGCGATGGGCATCAACCAGAAGGAAAGCATGTTGAGTACCGGGAAGGCCATGTCCCTCGCCCCGACCTGTAGCGGGATGAGGAAATTGCCGAAGGCCCCGATGACCAAGGGCGTGATGGCGAAGAAGATCATGATGGTGCCGTGCAGGGTGATAAGGGTGGTGTAGATCTCCGGCGTGGCCGCCCCGCCCGAGGAGGGGAAGAAAAGTTTGCCGAAGACCGGGGCCGGCGTCCAGGGGAAGGCCAACTGCCAGCGGATCAGGTAGGCCATGATGCCGCCCAACAAGAGGAAGCTCAGCCCATAGAACAGGAACTGCCGCCCGATGACCTTATGGTCCAGGGAAAAGATATATTTGGTGATGAAAGATTTCGGCCCTTCATGCATATGTTCCTCGCTCATTATCTCTCCTCCCAGGCCCAGCCCCAATTATTGGCAGGGTCCGTATCGGTGGTCTTGGCCGCGTCGGCCAGGAATTTCTCGAAATCCGCCTCGTCCTCGACGGTCACATAGCCCTTCATGCGGTAATGGCCCAGTCCGCAAAGCTCCGAACAGGCCAGGGTATATTGGCCCTTCTCCTTGCCCATGAACGCCACCTGGTTGACCAGTCCGGGCAATACGTCCTGCCGGACCCGGAAGTTGGGAAGGTAAAAGCTGTGGACCACGTCATTGGAGGTCAACTGCACGAAGATGGGCCGGTCGACCGGCAGATGGAGCTGGTTCAGGGAGGTGATGTCCTTGGCGGTGCCGAAGGTCTTGTTGTCGGCCGAGTATCGAACCCGCCACTCGAACTGCCGGGCCTGCACTTCCACCCTGAGGGCCTTGGAGCGGTCCAGATTCTTTCCCATCAAAAACTCGAAGTCCTCGTTGGAGCGATGGATGACGTTCATGTCGATGACCCCGAAGACCGACATGGCCAGCAGGAAGGTGATGATCCTTTCGATCTTGCCTGTGCCGTGGGTGTAGTAGGCCTTGGAGCCGGGACGCTCGCGGTAACGGAAGGTGAAATAGATGAGGGCGATGACCACCAGGGCGAAGAAGAAACCCGTGACCCAGAAGGAAAAAATGACCAATTTATCGATGCGTTCACCCTCGGCGGAAACATTGTGGGGGAACCAGGGGCCTGTTTCGGCGAAGAGGGATTGGGCTGTCAGATACAAAAATAAAACGATACCGGGTTTATAGAAACGCTTCAAAACACAACCTCCCCTTGAATTGTTAAGCGGCTCATAAGGTATATGGATTGAGAAAGCCTTTCAATACTACCAGAACACTAAATTTGCTGACAATACCTATGTTTATTTCATGCGCTGGGCCAAGAATCCGGTGACTTAAGTCACGGCGCACTTTCCCGCCGGGAAAGATGATAAGGGCTGTCGAAGGTTTGTGGAGGAGCGCCCCAAGGGGAGGGAGGCGCTCCTTTTTTGTTTAGGGGCTACTGGAAACTTGAACTTGAAGCGTGCCAATATGTTGGCGTTTCAGGGGAGACTTCCCGTAATAAACTATTGAGGTTACTTATGAGCACAAGCCAGAAGACTATCGAGTTTCCCATGGCGGAAGCCAAGCGGATCTGCCAGGACCTTTTCGAGGCTAAGCCGTCCATCTATTGGCCCGACTTCCTTTTTTTCGACCTGCTGGGCTGGGCCGCCTTCGTGGTTGCGGTGCAGACGCCGAATTTTTCCCCGCTCCAGATCGGGGCCTTTATCGTCGCGGGTCTTTCCCTCTATCGGGCGGTCATCTTCGTCCATGAGCTGACCCATTTGAAGAAAGGCACCTTCCGGCTTTTCCATATCGTCTGGAACCTGCTTTGCGGGTTCCCCCTGATGGTCCCTTCCATGCTGTACATGGGCATCCACATCGACCACCACAAGCAAAGCTATTACGGGACCAGCGAGGACAAGGAATACTTCCCCTTCGCCATTTCCAAACCCTACCGCATCCTCCTCTTCCTGTTCACCATGTTCCTGGCGCCGTTGGTTTTCCTCGTTCGTTTCGCCATCCTCACCCCGCTCTCCTATATCATCCAACCCCTGCGCAAACCTCTCTGGGAAATGGCCTCCTCCCTCGCCGTCGGGTCCGGCTATAAACGGCCCTCGCCCGGTAACCGGGAAAAATACATCTGGTGGACCCAGGAATTCATGGCTTTCGCCTATTCGGCCACGGGACTGACCCTGATCTATTTGAAGGTACTGCCCTTCAAGGCCCTGGTGCTCTGGTACCTGGCCGCGACCTTCATCCTGGTGACCAACGGCCTCCGGACCCTGGTAGCCCATTGCTACCGCAACCCGCCCGATCATGAGATGCCCTTCGGCGAGCAGTTCCTGGATTCCATCGACATCCCCGGCAACTTTTTCACCACGCCCCTCTGGGCGCCCGTGGGCTTGCGATACCACGCCACCCACCATCTTTTCCCCGGTATGCCCTACCACAGCCTGGGCACGGCCCACAAAAGACTGATGAAGGAACTGCCTCCGGGCAATCCCTACCCCTTGGCCACGCGCAAGAGTCTGTTGAGCGCGTTGGCGCAGTTGTGGAACGAGGCGGAAGCCAACACGGCAGGCAAGGACTAACGGGGCTTCGACGGACAAAAAAAGGGGGGCTTCCCTTACGGGAAGTCCCCCGAACAAACTTCCTTTCAATTTTGAAACCCTGGGATCTATCGGTGCCGGGTGGACCCAGTCTTACCCGACATCCCAGCTCGGTCCATTCAATAAACGGGGCAACCTACAAACAGGTAATTACAACCGTTGTCCGTGATGGAAGCGGTCTCGATCTCGTTTGAATAAACAAAAATAGAACAGCTGGTCCCTGTCGTCGTAACAGGGTTACTGGACCCGGCGTTCAGGATGAATTGGCAGGACAGCACGCTCCCACAGGTCACGGGGACTCCCGAATTGATGGTCAGGGTGTGGGGGCCTTCGGCCACGCTTGAAAAGTTATAGACAGTGCCACCGGATACGGTAATTGGTCCCGTCCCATCCAGCCAAACGCGGACCATGCAGGCGCCGGTAGCGGCGTCGTTCACGACAACCGTTCCTGTTCCGTTGTTATAAGGTGTGGGGGTCGGAGGAGGGGAGGTATAACCCGTCGGTGTTCCAGAACCGCAGCCATTCATGGACCAAACCGTAAACAGCCCAGCCAATCCCAGTGCCATCAGCCCCAAGTTCCGTTTCATCGTTCGTCCCTCATAAACCTTCGAGTCGATATCTGGGCGTATTTTACCGTCTTTCCCACCACCCGTCTTGCGGTTTATTTCCGGCTCAATTCACAGGACACAGGCCCTGGTTTTTCCCTTGCTGGGAACCAGCGCCATGAAAGACAATGAATGAGTCTTAATGAAGTTCAAAACATCCCGAGAGTTGATCGATATGAAAAAATATTTCTTCGTCGCCGGTTTGATGGTCCTTTTGATACCTGGCTTCGTCCTGGGAAAACAAACCGATCCATCCAGTGATTCTGCCGAGCAAGAAAACGCCATTGACGCTACCCCATCCCCCACACCGTCCGCGACTCCCCTTTCCCAGACATTCTCTCCAGACCATCTCAAAGGCCGCTGGGCGGTCGGGGTTTCCTCTGTTTCCGGAACCACCCTGGCTCTGCGTTATTGGTGCGCCGAGGATGAGGCTCTCGACCTTTTGGTGGGTGGGTCGGATTCCCCATTGTCAGGAACGGATCCCAACAATAATTATATCTCCACCCCGAACTGGAGCTACGGGTTAAGCCTGGGATTGAGGCACAACCTTGAAAAACCTGCCGAAAATGTCTACGTGCAGTGGCTGGAACGGATCACTTATTACCAAACTTTCAGCCAGAGTGACTATTCAGGCGATCTTTCCACCAATCAATCCCAGGACCTGACCTTTTTCACCGGTCCAGGCTTCGAGGCTTTCGTGCCCTTCTGGAAGAACCTCTCGATTGAGGGGAATATCGGACTGGCCGTGGATTCCCACTGGGTTCAATCCGCCCAATCCGGAACCTCTACCTTTCCATCGTCAGGAAGTTCCACCACCAGCCATTGGACCTTATCTTTTGGTTGGAACAACACCATCACTTCCATCCTGAACGCCGCCGTCCATATTTATTTTTAGATCGACTCAGCCGTTCGCTTTCTGTATTCCCAGCCCGCAAATAGGAATTATTAGCCGATTGAAGTTATAATTACCTCTCTATGAACCATCCCCAACCATCCACCCATTCTCCCGCTCAGGGTTCCCTCAGGATTTTCGCCGTCGGATTGGTGGGGTTCTGCGCCTTCCTGGGTCTATACGCCACCCAACCCCTTCTGCCCATGCTTCAATCGGCTTTCCAGGCTTCCAAGCTGGCGGTCAGCCTGACCGTTTCCTCCGCCACCTTGGCGGTCGCCCTGGCCGCGCCCCTGGCCGGCATACTGGCGGACATGAGGGGCCGCAAGAAGGTCATCATCCCCGCCCTCTTTTTGTTGAGCCTGGTTTACTTGCTCACCGCTACCTCGACCGGTCTTCCCGCCCTGGTCTTCTGGCGTTTTCTTCAGGGCCTGCTCACTCCCGCCGTCTTCGTGGTGGCTGTGGCCTACATCAACGAGGAATGGCCAAGGTCCGAGACAGGCTTCGTCACTTCCATCTACGTGACCGGCACGGTGGTGGGCGGCTTCTGCGGGCGGTTCCTTTCCGGTTGGGTAGCGGCGCGGTGGGGCTGGCACTGGGTCTTTATCGTCTTGGGGGCTTTGAACCTGGCCTTGACCTTCGCGGTCGTCCAATGGCTTCCCCTGGCCAAGACCTTCAAGAAAATACCCGGCTACGGCACGGGTTTGCGCAACACCCTGGAGCACCTGAGGAACCCTTCCCTGCTGGCGATCTACGCCGTGGGCTTCACCATCCTCTTCGCCCTGGTGGGTACCTTCACCTACGTCACTTTCTACCTGGCCGAGCCGCCCTTCGGGTTGGACACGGCGGCCCTGGGCGCCATCTTCGCGGTCTACCTGGTCGGGGCCCTCATCACCCCCGTGGCGGGCCGTTGGTCAAACCGATGGGCCGGATGGAAGATCCTTTCCACCGCGCTCCTGGCCTCGGCGGCTGGCATCCTTTTGACCCTGGCCCATCAATTACCCCTGGTCATCCTGGGCATCACCCTTTGTTCCTCCGGGGTCTTCGTCTGCCAGACCGTGACCAACCGGACCATCGGCGTGGTGGCGGGAAAATCCCGGGCCTCGGCGGTGGGATTATACGTGACCTTCTATTATCTTGGCGGTTTCGTGGGGTCGGTGGTGCCGGGGTTCCTCTGGGGCTGGGGCGGTTGGACCGCCTGCGCCTTTTTCATCTTCGGGATCCTGGGCCTTTCGGCCCTATTCACCCTGAGGGTCTGGAAAAAGCTGGAGCCCAAGAAGGTCAAGACCGGTCAGGATGGTTTCGAGGGAGTCAGTTAAAGGAAGCGGGGAGGGTTATTCCATCACCTTCAGCAGGAGCATGACGCCTACCCCGGCCAGGATGGCCAGGAACTGGATGAGAGCACGGAGGGATTTCACGTCCTTGTGAAGCTGGGGTACTAGGTCCGAACCGGCGATATAGATGAAGCTTCCCGCCGTCAGAGGAGCCAGCACCCGCAGGAATCCTTCCGTACCAGAGCCGATCCACCAGGCCAAGAGCCCGCCCAGGATGGCCGTCAGGGCCGTCAGAAAATTGAAAAAAAGCGCCCGCCCCCTCGAGAACCCTGATTTCACCAGGATGCCGAAATTGCTGAACTCGTGCGGGACCTCGTGCAAGAAGACTGCCAGGGTCGTGGCCAATCCCAGCTTCACCCCCAGAAGGTAGGAACCCCCGATGATCATCCCGTCGATGGCGTTATGGGCCAAGTCGGCGATGAGGTTCAGGTAGCCGAAGGGCTGGATCTCCTCGACCTCGTCCGAGTGCTGGTGGCGCCAGTGCAGGAAATTCTCCAGCATGAAGAACAACAGGATGCCCGCGATGACCCAAAGGGAAGTCGAGGTCGTTCGGGTCAGGTCCTTATAGGCCTCGGGAAGAAGATGGAGGAAACAATCGCCGAACAAGGCCCCGACCGCCAGGGCGACCAGCCCGGACAGGATCTCGTGCAGGGCTTTGTGGCTGACGGAGATCAGGGAGATGCCGATGAGCGAGAGCAGGCTCACCACCACCAAACTGATCATCATGGCTAGGAAGGCTGGATTCATTGAAAAAACAAAATATCCGTCTTTGGGGCGGGAATCAACCATTACTTGGAACATACCCTAAACCGATTGAACCACCAAGACACTAAGACACCAAGAAAACCGAAAACAACACCTTGTTTTGAAATAAATCATCTTTATTCCAACTTGGCGACTTGGTGGTTGATGGATTTTGGCGTTCTTATCGGTAGGCCACCGATGATTTCTCAAGGAACGACCGGAGGCATCTCATCTCCTCGTCCTTCATCATCAGGAAGCGCAGGCCCGCGCCCATGTTGTTGGCCCACATCACCTCGGCGTAGATGGTCACGGAAACCTTTTCATCGAGCAGGTAAAGTTCGAAACACAAAACCTCCCCCACGGCCAGGGGCTGGTCCACCACCACGCTCATCCCTCCCAGACTCATGTCCAGGGTGAAACAATTCAGCTCCGAATGGCGCCATTCCTCGATGGTTCGAAGGACCTTTTTCTCTTTTTCAAGCCGGTATTTGACCGGGACCTTGATCGAGACCCTGGGGGTGGTCCTGCGTTCCATCGACAATTTCGCGTCCGGCATGTTTCCCTTTTCTTGGCCCCGAACCTTCCAGGGTCCTTGGAATGGTCGAACAAAATCGTTCGAGCGGATCATTAGGGATCGAACCAAATGAATCCCGTGGATCTCGCAGTGGAAATAGATACACTTTTTGTCCGTATGCCGTCAATGAAATTTGGAAGGATTGAGCGCTAATATCGTTCTCAATGACAACCTTAACGCTTTAAAAAGAACGTAATCGTTTTTAGTTGGGAGTTCGAACAGAATTTGACCCGGATGGATCATTGAATAAGACATGATTGGGAAGAGGTGTTTTTTTCAGGAAGTTCTACAAAAGCCGCTTCATAAGAATTGAAGCGGTGCCGTCTTACTCGTCGTAATCCTGGTAGGTCGCCGTTCGTCCGCGGGTAATGGTCTCGACTGGAATGGCGGACGGGACCTCGCGTAGGATCTTCGCCGCTTCCTCATCCTTCGATTCGGGATAGTCCTCGAAGTTCACATGGATATCGGTCAGGTCGTCCTTTATCATCAACGCCACGGTCTCATCCGCTTCCGCTTTGACCCTGTCCAGGCCGTCCTTGCGGGCGACCGCGACCGCCGCCACGATCTTGGCCGGATGTTGCCCGTCCACCTCTCGGATGGCGGCCAGCATGGTGGAGCCGGTGATCAGGCCCGTGTCCAGGACCAACACGACCCGGTTGGCGTGGCTTAAGGGGCCCCGTTCCGGGGTGCAGACCTTTCGGCGTTCGGTAAGTTTTTCCAGGCGTTTGCGGTTCTCTTCCAGATCCAGGTGCCGGGGAGTCCAAAGGTTCTTGGAATTTGGGTCGGCGTAAAGGGTCCCGCCCTCGGTCAAGGCGCCGATGGTCACCTCCGGGCTTCCGAAGGAAAGGATACGGTCCACCAACAGCACATCCATGTCGCCCCTAAGATAGGTGGCCAGCAGACGGGCCATGGCGACAGCCTCGCTGGAGACCGCCAGCACGAGCGGATGCAATCCCCGATAGGGGAACAGTTTCTCGCAAAGGACCCGAGCCGCTTCCTCACGGCTGTGGAACGGGTATTTTTTCTTGTTACGGACGGCCATTGGCCTCTCCTGGCTGGTTCAGAAAACCCATCTGGACCGCTTTCTTTAAAAGTATGTTGTTCTCCAGATGGATGTGGCGGCGGGTGTCCTTTTCCAGGGCCTTGAGGGCCTCGTACAAGGGCTGATAAAGCTTCCGCTCATCCTCCGGCGGTTGGAAATGGTGGGTCAAACTGTGGATCTCCCGCCATTCCTTCCCTAATAGACCGTGCTCCCACATAAGCACCCTCAACGGGTGGTTGAAAAAATTGCTGTCCTTGAACGGCTGAGGGATGGGCTCGCCCCTGTCGAACGCCTGCTCGGCCCGGACCAGGAAGGGGAAAACCACCTCTTCCTCCATCTTCAAGTGCTCCCTCGTCTCCTCGGCCATCTTCACGAAAAGTCTCTGGAGCGCCCCCATGTCCGCGTTCTGGGCGCCCTGGTTCGCCGCCATGCGGTCGATGATGTTCTCGATGCGGTTGAGCTGGGACCGGGTGTAAGTGTGGTGGATCCGCACGATGTATTCCACCATCCCGGCCAGGGACTCATGGATCCAGTCCTTGCCCCCTTCCCAACCATCCGGCGGTCGGGAAGGCGCGTGTTGGATGTCCTCCAGCACATCGGCCAGCTCGGCGTCCGCCAATCGGCAGGCTTCCCGAAGGCTCTTGGAACTATCGCAGCTGTAATCGATGTGGTACCGCTCGAAGACGGCGATGGCTTGGATATGGTCCACCGCGATCTGTCCAACGGCTTGGGATGGATCTAATTTCATGACTTCCCCTTGCCCGACTTGCCATTCATTATGGTTTCAAGTCGAAGAAGGGTGCATGATGATGGTCATAAAAAAAGCCCTCCGAGCGGTCCTCGGAAGGCTTGGGTGATTGCTGGATTTTTCTCAGCGCTCTATGACATGACTCATAGAGCGGACCTTCAGGCGATGGCCGGCGTGAATCCTCCCGTCGGCAATGCGCTCATCAGGTAATGGATCACGTCCGTGGCGCTATAGGAAAGGCTCTCCCCTTTCAGGAAGGAGATCACTTTCCCCAGGTCGTCCCCCGAGGTGACCAGCGGTTGCTCTTGGTAACCGGTCCTTTGGTTCTGTTCCAGGCCGATGTTGGCCATCAGGCCGTTGCACAGGCACTTGCGGCCGACGGTCTCTTCCTCGTTGCCTTCCTTTTGCAGGAAGCTTTTGACCGGCTCGCTGGGACAGCGGTAGCCCACCGTGCCGTCCTTGCGTTTGTAAGCCGAGCGAAGATAGCTCAGGTCGCAGATGCGGGGTCTTTTTTCGTACTCTTCTTTTTCCGACAGCGTGTTTTCCAGCTTCACGACCTTGAAGGGGAACCCGGTCGGCGAGGCGACGGGATCGGTGAATACTTCTTCCGTTCCCTTCTTCGCCCTGGCGAACACACCCTTCTTGATGATATCGGCCAAACCCGATTCGCGGCAGTAGGCGAAGACCGTCCCCACCTGGATGCCGGCGGCGCCCGACTTCAGGGCCTCCATCAGGCGGTGCGGATCGGCGTAGGAACCGGCCAGCCAGAAAGGCAGTCCGATCTCCTTGATCTTCGCCGGGTTGACCTCGTCCTTGACCCCGTAAACAGGCTCACCCTTATCGTTAAACGTCTTTTCCCCCCGGGGCGGGGCGTTGTGCCCTCCGGCGGTGGGTCCCTCGACCACGAATCCGTCCACATGGCCGGAAGATTTCTTGGCCAGGGTCAGGGCCAGGACTTCGGAGGCTACGATGGCGATGAATTTAGGCCTTTTCAAGGCCGGGAGTTTCACCCCCATGACCTCCAGGGGCCTGAAGAACATGCGGACATCGTCGTCCGGACCCGCTCCGTGGACATTGATCTTCTGGAAAACTTCCTCGTGGTTCACCAATTGGTCGATGATGCCGGGGATGGCCCGCGGGATGCCCGCGCCCATCAGGACGTAATCCACACCCGCCAGCATGGAGCCGTAAAGGGCCGACAGGGTCGGCATCTGGATCTTCTCCAGGTAATTGATGCCCACCACGCCGTCATGGCCTTCCTTGGCCAGGAATACCTCGGCGAAATTGGCGGCGATATTGAGTTCCAACAATTCCTTGGAAGGGGTCATGGTGAAGGCCGGAATGGTCTTGTAGGGGTCTTTTTCCGGTTTGCCCCCGGGAACGTAGTAAGCGGCCAGGATCCTTTCGGCGATGGCCTGGTCCGGGAAGTGCTTCAGGGCACGGCGCATGGCGCCGTCCTCGTCGCCGGATTGGAGCCGGCGCGACATGATGCTGTCCAGCGCGGTGCCGGAAACCACGCCCATTTGTCCGGCCTTGGAGACCGCGTTCGCGAGCTTCCAGTTGGAAACCCCCGCGCCCATGCCCCCCTGAATGATGACTGGTTCGCTCATTTTAAAAAATCTCCTTAATAAAACCGAAACGCCGGTCTCCCGGTGGGAGCCGGCGTTCTGACTTTTTTTGATTGTGCACAGGCCGCGAGGGCCCATGAATGGGGACTGATTCTTTCCGTCGTCCATAGTACCGGACGCCTTGCCTCATTGTACACCCCTCGGTTGTCGATTGTCAGCCTTGGTCCTCTGATAAAGCCGGACTTTTCAAGGGGAGGGACAGGGGTCATCGAGGAAATAGGCTTTAGATTTAACCCTTTGTGTGAAGGACCGGTTACTTTTTCCAGACCAGTATCTTGAAGTCGGCCCCGCTTATCTTACGGCAGAGGGTCTCAAAGCCCTGCGCTCGAAGCTTGTCGAGCAGTTGGAAGGGTTCCCGATTGTGGTGGACGTAAAGCACTCCCCTCTCGGCGATGGTGGGTAGGGACTCGAGGATGCGCATCAGTGGCTGGGGTGTCGGCAGTCCCCGCACGTCCAATTCAACCCTGGGATTCTGTTCCATCATCCGGTCGAAAAGATCGGCCGATGGAGGAGGAAGGATCTCCTCGCCCTTCTTGAAATAAACATTCCAAGCCCCGTCGGCGAATTCCGTATAGCTCTTGTAACCCATCCTGCCCAGGGCGCCGTAAAGGGATTCGGGATCGGAGGAGTTGACCAAATGGAAATGCTGTCCCGGCTTGAGTTCCTGTACGGTCTTCATGATGACATGGAAGGGATCCAACCCGTTCTCGTTCATGGGCCGTACATCCAGGAATATCTCGCAAGCGGCGTTAAGGTCCTTGGCCCATTCGGGTTTGGCTTGGGCCTTGCCCTTGACCGGAGGCAGATGGGCATCGTCCGCCAGTTCACCCATTCCGTGAGGGACCTTCACCAATAAGGCCTTCCAGACCTCCGGCCCCTGCTCTTTATATTCCCAGCGGAAACGTCTTTCCCGCTCATTCAGGAGCTGATAATAGAGGGGGTGGGGATCATGGTCGAAAAGGATCTGAAGGGCTTCCCCATCCTTCAAACCATCGAAGGATTGGAGCAGGCGGCCGTAGCGGTCCTTGGGGGCCAAACTTCTCAGGTCCAACGCGTTATTGGAATTCATATCCTTATCCTTGTGAGCCGGGAGGGTCCGGACCTTTCAGTCCAGGATCCCTTCCTCGGTGATCCGCTGGAAGAGGATGTTGTTTTCCAAATGGATATGCAGGTGCAAGTCATCCTCCAGCTCTTTCAGGCCCCGGTAATAGGCGCGGAAAGAGGGGTCGGCCTCGGCCGGGGTCGTGAAATCACGCGTCAATCGGTGTATCTCCAGCCATTCCTCCCCCGTCATCCCGTGCTCCCACATCAGCACCTGGATGGGGTGTTCTTTTTCCTTATCGTCCTTGAAGGGATCCATGAATTTCTCGCCTTTGGTTTTAGCTTCCTCGAACCTCTTGAGATAGGGAAAAACGACCTCTTCTTCCTTGGTCAAATGCCCTTCCAGTTCCCCGGCCATTTCCTTGAGCAGGATATCCAACCGTAACAGTTCCGGGTGCCGGGTGCCGTGGGCCCAGAGGACCTTCTCGGATAACTCCTGGAGGCGGACCAACTGGGTCCGGGTAAAAGCGTGATGTCTTTCCAGGATATGGTCGATCAGTTCCCGGATGGGTTTGCGGCTCCAAAGGATGGGAGCGTCCGGATTGCTCATATCCTTGGCCTTTAATTTGCTCAGGGATGTCATCGCCTTTTCCAGCGGAACACCGGCCAGGTCGCAGGCTTCCTTGAGGGTGCGCTGGCCCCCGCAGCAATAGTCGATCTTCAGGGAATCGAAGAGGGGGATGGCCGCTTGGATCTCGGTGGCGATATCCCCGATCGGGGTGCTCTCTTTGATCTTCATGCTCTCTCCTTAGATGGTTTCGACCCGACCATCCTAAACATCCCCGGACCGGTCCCTGATGATTTAAGTCATAAGCATGTATTTTGGGCATTCCCGCCTGACCGTTCAATCAACGCTTTGAAGGTAGCGGACCCCCGCACTATGATGAGGCCCATGAACAAGATCGAAGCCCTGAAAAAAACCGAACTGTTCGGCTCCCTGACCGCCGAGGAATTGAAAGCCCTGGCCGATTGCTGCGTCGAACATCGGTTGTCCAAGGGCGAGATACTCTTCACCGCCGGGGATGAGGCCAAGGGGCTTTACGTCATCGCCAAGGGAGCCCTAAGGGCCTACCGGGAGAACGCCGAGGGCCGGGAACAGATCATCCATGTGGAAAAGGCGGGCACCACCATCGCCGAGATCCCGGTCTTCGATGACCGGCCCTACCCTTCCACGGTCATGGCCGAGGAGGAAAGCGAGGTCCTCTATATAGGGAAGCGGGACGTCAAAAAGCTCTGTTTGAAGTACCCCACCATCGCCCTGTCCGCCCTGAAACTGCTTTCCGCCCGCTTGAGAAAGACCGCCGCCCTGGTGGAGTCCCTATCCCTGAGGGAAGTAGACCAGCGCCTGGCCGCTTTCCTGCTCCATGAGTTCAAGAGCCGGGGGAAGAAAGTGGCCTTGCCGACCAACACCGTCATCGCCTCGCGGGTCGGGTCGGTGCGGGAGGTTGTTTCACGCAGTTTCGCCAAGCTGGAGGAGGAAAAACTTATCTCGGTCGATGACCACCACATGGCGACGCTTTTGAACGAGGAAGGCCTGAGGGATTACGCAGGCGGGTAGACCCAAAATATTATGGCTATAAAAGACAGATTCGAATCAATGCCGAGAGGTCCCTTAGTACATGTTTAATCAAAGAATGATTATTGGGATATTACTAATCATTTTCGGTGTGATTGTTTTAATCTATGGGGATAGAAAACTTAATGTTGATGAAGGAAATATCGGAAGGTTCTTTTTTCCGTCTAATAAATCCAATTTTATTTCCAAATTATGGAAATGGTCTCTTGGATTAGTTTCTATTTCGATTGGATTAAGCCTAATGATTTGATGTTTTCCCAATTTTGCCGAAAGCCCGCCAGCCGATAGATACCACCGCTAATCCCAAAGCGATCCCCCAATCCGTAAGCCTTAGGGGAACCACCTGGAAAATGGAAGCCAGGAAAGGCACCTCGATGATGACCGGCAGGCTCACCGCCACTAGTACCCACACCACCCAGAACCTCAAGGTGCGGGGAAAAGGCATGGAGAACCAGGGCTTGTCCACCGCCCTTTCCGACCAGACCAACAACAGGCTTCCGATGATCAGGGCCGCCAGCCCGGCGCTGCGGGCGTAGGGGACACCCTCCGAAAGACGGGCGTGGTAAAAGGCCAGGACCGCCACGGTCAAAAGACCTCCCGACAGGACCGAGTACCACACATCCCCGCCGGGCAAAAGCGCGGCCTTGGGGTCGCGGGGTGGACGGCGCATCACATCCGGCGGAGCTGGCTCCGCCTCGAAGACCAGGGCCGATACGGGATGGATGATGAGTTCCAGCCAAACCAGATGGACGGGCAGAAGGAGCAATGGCAGGTCCGCCATGGGGCACAAAAGCGCCAGCCCCACGATGGGGATATGGAAGGCCAACAGGAAAAAGAAAGAGCGTTGGATGTTGGCGAAGATGCGGCGGCCTTCCCTTACGGTGGATACGATGGCCGTGAAACTGTCGTGAAGCAGGACGATCTGGGCCGAAGACCTGGCAACTTCCGTACCCTTCTTGCCCATAGCGATGCCGATATCGGCCAACTTTAGGGCCGGCGCGTCGTTGATGCCGTCCCCCGCCATGGCCACGATCTCCCCCGCCGATTTCAGGGCGCCCACGATGGCGTGTTTCTGGTCGGGGCGAACACGTGCGAAAATGGCGCCGTGGTTCACCTTCCCGGCGAATTCCTCTTTCGAGAGGTTATCCAGGTCCGGGCCGTTCAACAGGTCCTCCGGTCCATGGGCGATGCCGGCCGCGTCGGCGATGGCATGGGCGGTCATGAGATGGTCGCCGGAGAGTATCTTGATCTTGATGCCGGCCCTCTGGCATTCCTCCACCGCTTCCGGCACGTCGGTCCGCAGGGGATCGCGGAAACCTAGGAAGCCGTAGAGCTTGAGCTTGGACTCATCCTTGACCCGGTCCCCGGTGAAGGACTCAGCGTCCCGGCCCGCCACCGCCAAGACCCTCATCCCTTGGGTCGCCAGCAGGGTGTTCTGTTTTTCCGCCTCTTCCCTCTCGCCTGGCGCGAACTCGCAATGTTCCAGGATGCCCTCGAAGGCACCCTTGGCCACCAGGCGCCAATGCTTGGCGCTGGTCTTCATCTTCCAGACGTGGGACATGTGTTTGCCCACATAGTCGAAATCGAAATCATGGACCAGTTCCCACCGGTCCAGGATGTGGGGCACGTTCACTTTCGATTCCAGCGCGTGTTCCAGGATGGCCTTTTCCATCCTGTCCTGGGGGTTAGGCTCGCAGGCCAGCACGGAAGCTTCCAGGATGGCGTTCTCGGTGAAATGGGCGGCGAAGGGCTCGTGGAAATCCAACTGGAACTTTCCGTAAGTGAGGGTGCCTGTCTTGTCCACGCAGATGACGGTGGTGGAACCCAAGGTCTCCACGCTGGCCAACCGGCGTACCAGGACCCCCTGGCTGGAAAGGCGCCAGGCGCCCAGGCTCAAGAAGAGGATGAAAACCAGGGGAAATTCTTCCGGTACGGCCGCGATGCTCAAACTTACCGCGCTTAAGAGCGATTTATAGAAGGACATCCCCCGGAGCAGTTCCAATCCCAGGACCCCCACGGCCACGATAAGGGCCACGAAGGCCAGCTTCTTCACCAGGTCCTCGGTCTTTTTCTGGAGGGGGGTGGGCTCGGCTTCCGATTCGGAGATCAATTTGGCGATCTTGCCCAGACGGGTCCGTAATCCCGTGTTCAGGACCTCCCCGACCGCCTGGCCGGAAAGGACGGTGGAGCCCGCGAAGAATTGCTGTTCTTCCTTCCAACCCTTCTTGGGCATATGTTCCGAGGCCTTCTTGGCCACTGGTTCGGACTCGCCCGTTAGTTGGGACTCATCCACGGAGAAATTGGCGCATTCCCGCAGAACCCCGTCGGCGTGCACCTTATCCCCTTCCTTAAGTAAGAGCAGGTCCCCGGGGACCAGTTGCTCGGAGGGGATCCGGATCTCCATGCTGTTCCTGATGACCTGGGCTGTGGGCGAAAGGGTTTGGGCGAGTTTTTTTAGGGCTTCCCGGGACTTGGATTCAAGCAACACATCCACGCCCAACACGGGAACCAGGGCGATGAGAAGGATGATCCCGTCCCGGGTCTCTCCCAGAAGGAAATAGGTGGCCGAGGCCAGCACCAGCATGATGGCCATGGGGTCGGCCAGGGAACCGAGCGCTTCCTTGAGGCGGGTGTGTTTTTCCTCTTTTTTGAGGTGATTAGGCCCGTAGACGCCCAGTCGATGGGCGGCCTCGGCGGAGAGCAATCCCCGCCATTGACCTGACGCGTTTTTTGTTGTCGCGACCAAAGTCGCCTCGATGTTCAAGGAGTTGAATGGGTCATTATTCCAACGCTTTTACCGCTCCTTGGAAATGACCCCTGTCATACAAGGATCTAGCGTAAATGGAAAAGGAGGAGGCCGTTAGTAAATTCAGGGTTACTCTTGGCTTATAAATACAGTATCCCGAGATTATCACCTTATAAACATCTCGATGGGAATTCCTTGCCAGGTCCTTGGTTTCCAGTGGGAAACTTTTTATTGCCGTGAAGCGAGCCGCCTTATGACTGTTGTCATAGATGATATTGACGCCGATGGATACATTGCGTTCGTTCCGTTGGATATGTATATATGGAACCAAAGGGGAGAAAGATGGAAGGCTCGAGCTTGCGCGATCAAGAAAAATTCCCGCAGAACCTGTACGCCGACCGGCCCTTCCTGGCCATCTGGGAAGTCACCCGCGCCTGCGACCTGGCCTGCGTCCATTGCCGGGCCTCGGCCGAATCCAAACGCTTCCCCGAGGAGCTGGATACCCAACAGGCCCTGGACCTGATCCGCCAGGTCGCCGAATGGAAAGTGCCTCTCTTCGTCATGACCGGCGGGGATCCGATGAAGCGGGAGGATATCAACCTGCTGGTCGCTGAGTGCGCCAAGCGCAAGATGAATTTCGCCATGGCCCCCTCCGTAACTCCCCTCCTGACCCTGGACCGATTGAAGGAACTTCGGGACGCCGGTGTGCATCGCATTTCCCTTTCGCTGGACGGCGCCGATGCCGCCACCCATGACGCCTTTCGGGGCATTCCCGGCACTTACGCAAGATTCCTGGAGGCTTCCCAGCAGATCCGGGACTTAGGCATCCATCTTCAGATCAACACCACCATCGCCCGCCACAACATGGGCCAGACCCGCGAGATGGCCCAGGTCATCCGGGATTTTTCCATCGACCTCTGGTCGGTCTTTTTCCTGGTGCCCACGGGCAGGGCCGTCAAGAACCAGGCCTTGAACGCCGTGGAGACCGAGGCCGCCTTGAACCAATTGTTCGACATCCTTCAGGAAGGCTGGTTCGACATCAAGACCACCGAGGCCCATCATTTCCGGCGCATCATCCTCCAGCGCAACGGGGTCACCCCGGAACAACTCTACAGCGGGGCCATCCAGAACCCGGCGCCCAGCCTGATCCGGGCGGCCAGGGGCGTCAGCGACGGGCGGGGTTTCGTGTTCATCTCCCATACCGGGGATGTCTGCCCCAGCGGGTTCCTGCCCATCCCCGCCGGGAGTGTCAAACAACATCCCTTGGCCGATATCTACCAGAACAGCGAGTTGTTCAAGACCCTCAGGAACGCCGACGCCCTCCAGGGCAAATGCGGAAGATGCGAATACCGTTTCCTTTGCGGCGGGTCCAGGGCCAGGGGATACGCCATGACGGGAAATGTCATGGGGGCTGACCCCTTCTGCGCCTACCAACCAGCCTAAATCAAACTATTTTTGAACGGGTTTATGGAATAAGGCCTTATTGTTTTTTGTCTCAGTGGAAGCCAGCGAAAAAAAAGGGGGGAAATAAAAAAGCCCTGGGTAGGGGAGCCACCCAGGGCGTGGAGGCGATTCTTTTCTTACCACGCCGGGTTTGACCCCGCTGACACCTCATTGGTGCCATGTAAAGAACCACCTGCCGAATGTGAATATACGGCCACCTAGTGCCGTTTTATATGATTTAAATCACCTTTCAAAAAAATTAGGCCCGTGATGTTTTTGGCTATTTACCTAACATTTAACAATCCCGTTGAGAGTCAGGCTCAACAAACGGAGTGGTAAAAAAAGAACCCAAAAAAGAGACGGAGAGAAATTTTATTTTCCCTTCAGATGCTTTTCCGCCTCGATCCAATCGGCCATGGGATCGCCATGAGGGCATCCCCGCTCCAGCCATTTGTAATAAGCCGCCATCTCAAGTTCTTCTTGGGTCAATTCTTTCTTCCCCTTGGGAGCAACTTCCTTTTCCTTCTTCTTGATCGCCATAGGTCCTCCTGAATGATCACGAACTGATTTTTAATTTACTCTGGAGGCATGGCGTTCCTTATGACCTAGCTCAGGTTACATCCTTACCCTTAGCCGCCCCTCGGCGTTTTAAGCCTTATTTTGTGCTAATTATCGGTAAAAACCACTTCCTACCCTTGTTTCCCAAACATCCCTTTCCCATGATGGCGTTCGTACATTCATTTCCATCAAGGAGCAAAAACATGATCCTGGTCATCGGCGGTACGGGGAAAATCGGTCGAGAAGTAGTGCAAAAACTTGCGCAAGCGAAAGCCAAGACCAGGGTCCTGGGCCGAAGCGCCCAGAAGCTCGATGAGGCCCGGTCGTTAGGGTTGGAGACAGCCCTGGGAGACTATCTGGATATCCCCTCGGTGGAAAAAGCCCTGGCAGGAGCGGACCATCTGTTCCTCCTGACGGTCGCCACGCCCTCCCAGGGCTCGGAGGATATCGCCGTGATGGATGCCGCGAAAAGATCCGGAGTGAAACACATCGTTTATCTTTCCGCCATCGGCGCCGATATCCATTCCCCCCTTACCCTGGGACAACAGCACGGTAAGGCCGAGGAGCATTTGAAATCCATGGGCTTGGGTTACACCATCCTCCAGCCCCATTCCTTCATGCAGAACCTCCTGGGCCAGGCCGGTTCCATCAAGGCGCAGGGTTCGTTGTACGGTAATTTCAAGGATGGCAAGGTCGCCATGGTGGACGCCCGAGATATCGCCTCCGTAGCAGTGGCCTGTTTGACCCAGCCAGGTCATGAGGGGAAGACCTACGCCATTACAGGCGGCGAGGCGCTCAGTTATGCCCAGGTCGCGGAGAAATTCTCGACCCATTTGGTCAAGAAGGTGGCCTATGTGGATGTACCCTCGGAAGGACTGGTGAAGTCCATGACCGGCATGGGTTTCCCCGAATGGCTGGCTGGGGACCTGGCCAAGCTGGGGGAGGTTTTCGCGGCGGGCCATGGTTCGACTGTCTCGGATGTGGTGGAAAAGGTCACCCATCAAAAACCTATTACCCTGGACCAATTCATCCAGGACAACCTTCCCGCCTTCCGATAAACGAGGATCGGCCCGATCCCCGGACGATTTTTTGTCTTCCGGGGATTGAATCATCCCCTTCCCTCTTCCCATTATCCCCAAAAGGACCTATAGGAATCGAAAGGGGCTTTCATGGATCTATTCACTTTTCTCAGCGGCCGCACCTCCGCTTTATCACAGGAAACCCCTGGAAACGGCCCAAATATCCCTGATACGGACTTGTTGGACGCCTATTCCCAGGCCGTCATCCGTTCCTCCCAAAGGGTCAGTCCCTCGGTGGTGAAGATCGATCTTTATTCTAAATCCGCTGGTGAGAGTTCTCCTCGTCCCGCTGGAAGCGGTTCCGGTTTTATATTCACGCCCGACGGTTTCATCCTGACCAACAGCCATGTGGTCCACAACGGCGGGGACCTGGAAGCGACCGATTCGGACGGCCAGGTCCGTAAGGCCAGGCTCATCGGCGACGATCCCGATACCGACCTGGCGGTCATCCGGGTGGACGCGGTCGGGCTGAAGCCGGCCGTCCTGGGTTCTTCCCGTCATTTACAGGTCGGTCAATTGGTGGTGGCCATTGGCAATCCATTGGGATTCCAAACGACCGTCACAGCCGGCGTGGTCAGCGCCTTGGGCCGGTCCCTGAGGGCCCGGTCCGGGCGGCTCATGGACAACATCATCCAGACCGACGCGGCCCTGAACCCGGGCAACTCGGGTGGACCGCTGGTGGATTCGCGGGGCGAGGTGGTAGGCGTCAACACCGCCACCATCCTGTCAGCCCAGGGTCTTTGTTTCGCCATCGCCATCGACACGGCCAAAAGGGTCGCCAGCCAGTTGATCCGTCATGGGAAAGTACGGCGCAGTTATATCGGCATCGGCGGCCAGAACATCGACCTGTCCCGCCGGCTGACACGCCACTTCGACCTGTCCGTCGGAAAGGGTGTGCTGGTAACCGCCGTGGAGGAAGGAAGCCCGGCCAAGGGCGCGGACCTTCGGGAGGGGGACGTCATCGTGGGGTTCGAGGGCTCCCCCGTGGAGACCCTGGATGACCTGCACCGTCTGCTGGGCGAGGAAAAAGTCGGGGCCGCGTCGGTCTTGATGGTCATCCGCCGTTCGGAAAAACTTTACCTGAGGATCATCCCGGCGGAACGGCGGCCCCAGGAGTTGCCCCAATAAAAAAAGCCCCGCCCCCGCGCGGGGACAGGGCTTTCGTTCTTCTTGTAAGATCTTAAGCGCTCAAAGCTTCGGCTTTTTCCAGCGGTTGATCTTTCTGGATGTCCTCTCCCTCTGTCAAGGTCAGTTCCTTGCCGACTTCGGCGATGGCCTTGAGGATGGGTCCCAGTTGTTTTCCCAGATCGGTGAGAGCGTATTCGACGGTGGGTGGTGATGTGTGCATGACGGTCCTGGTGATCACCCCGCGATTTTCCAACTCGCGCAAACGGGTGGTCAAGACTTTCGCCGAGATCCTTCCCAGGTCCCTTTTCAGATCCCCGAATCTCCTGGCTTCAGATTGAAGATACCAAAGGATCTTGGGGGTCCAGGCGCCCGCCAAGAGTTTGAGACTTTCTTCTAAGGGACAGCCCTTTGGAGCCGGCCCCGACTTATTAGCTCGATGTGTTATCATCGCTTTCCTCCCCTTTGAAATCGATGCAAGGCTAGACATAACACGGTTACTTTGACGTAACCAAAATTTTATTAGTTTCCCTTCGGCACCTACTTTCTTTTAGTAATCAACATGACTATATATAAGTCCAAGTTGTTTGGAAAATCAACCCTGTGGGCCTAGGTCTTTCGTCATAAGAAAGAGGGTAACAGGGGACTAAAAATCCGGTTTAAAGCCCCGCATTTAAGGGTTTTCAACCATTCAAGATTAAGAAAGGATGAATAAGACATGAAGAAACTTTCGGTCTTTTTTGCGGTCGCCGCTCTTTTGTTGGCTTCCACGGCGAAAGCCACGGAATATGGTTTTGACAAAGCTCACTCCCACATCGGATTCTCGGTGAAACATATCCTCAGCAAGGTTCCGGGAGAGTTCAAGGATTACGATGGGACATTCAGTTTCGACCCGGCCAATCCTGAGAATGGCAAGGTCAATGTCACCATCCAGACCGCCAGCATCAGCACGGATAACGAGATGCGGGACCATCACCTGCAATCGCCCGATTTTTTTGACGCGGCCAAGTTCCCGACCTTGACTTTCGTCAGCACCAAGGTCAGCAAAGGGGATGGGGATAATCAATACAAGGTCGAAGGAGACCTGACCATTCACGGGGTCACCAAATCGGTCGTGTTGAACGTTGATTATCTTGGGGCCGATACCATGCCCATGGGCAAGGACGGTAAGATGACCGCCAATATCGTGGGTTTTTCCGCCACCACCAAGATCGACCGCAGGGATTACGGTTTGACTTTCAACAAAACCCTCGCCAGCGGTAACCTGATGGTCAGCAATGACGTGGATATCACCCTGGATATCGCCGGGATGGACAAAGCCAGCTTGGACAAGATGATGAAAATGATGAAAGCTAGCGCCCCAGCCAAGAAGGACGAGAAGGCCGACGACAAGAAATAAGGATAAAACACGGAAAAGGGCCGGAGCGAAAGCTTCGGTCCTTTTTTTTGCCCCGGGCGGGACTTCCCGGTGTCTTTACTACCCGAATCATGCCAATGCTAGTAAAATAGTCCTGGTGAGTAAAAGGGAGGAAGTATGGATAACTTCGAGTATGAGCCGAATGACGAGGTGTTCAATATCTTGACCCGCAAGGTGGGCAGCGTCCTGAACGTCAAGGAAATCGGTTCCCACATCTCCTCGCAGAAAAGGTATGTCCGGGTCTTCATCGGTTCCGAATTCCCCGACGAGATCTGGGCCACCGACGAGATCGCTCTTTGGGTGCGTCCCAAGAAAATGATGCAGAACCGCTGACCGGATGGGTAAAAGCTACTTCACCCCAGCCGTCTTCAAGTTCCTGAAAGAACTGAAGAAGAACAATAACCGCCCCTGGTTCCAAGCCAACAAGGAACGCTACGAGAAGATCGTCCGCAACCCGTTGCTCGATTTCATCGGTGACCTGGGTCCGCACCTTCGCAAGATCAGTCCCCATATCGTCGTGGACAACAGCCCTTCAGGCGGGTCCATGTTCCGCATTTACCGGGACACCCGTTTCGCCAAGGACAAGACCCCCTATAAGACCCACGTCGCGGCGCAATTCCGCACCAACCGCAGCAAGGATGTCCACTCCCCGGGCTACTACCTGCATCTGGAGCCCGGCGAGGTTTACGCCGGAGGCGGCATCTGGCGCCCTGAGGCCCCCGTCCTGGCCCAGATCCGCGACCACCTGGCCAGCCACCCGGCCGCCTGGAAAGCCATCCTGAAGGACAAGACCTTTAACCGGCTCTGTTCCCTGGAAGGGGAAAAGCTACAGCGCCCTCCCAAGGGTTATCCTCCCGACCACGAGCTGATCGAATACTTGAAGTACAAGGATTTCATCTTCTTCACCCAGTTCGGCGAAAGGGACGCCTGCGCCCCGGACTTCATGGAAAGGTACGTGGCCTGCTGCGCAGCCGCCGCTCCCGTGATGAAATTCCTGGCCGACGCCTTGAACCAACCCTGGTAACCCTCCGGTCCTGCCCCTCTCCTTGTCCCATTTCGAAAGCTGTCTTTAAAACAATCTTCTGGAGCCATTCGTGAGCAAGCCTAAAAGAAATTTACCCGAACCCTTCCTCAACAAGCTCCGCCAGGTCCTGCCGGCGAACTATTGGGACAAGGCGCTCAAGACCTTCTCCCAGGAAAAACCGACGACCTTCCGGGTCAACACGTTGAAGCTCTCCCCTTCTCAAGTACGACAGGAGTTGGAACCCCTGGGTCTCAAGATCGAGAGCGTGCCCTGGTACCGGGACGCCTTCATCCTGCGCAAAGGCCGCCAGAGGGACCTGGAGGACGCCGATTGTTACGGCAAGGGGGGTATCTATATACAGGGTCTTTCCAGCATGATCCCTCCCCTTGTCCTCCAACCCCAGCCGGGGGAAGAGGTCCTGGACCTGACCGCCGCGCCCGGCAGCAAGACCACCCAATCGGCCGTCCTGATGAGGAACGAGGGATTCATCACCGCCAATGACGAGAACTCCGTAAGGCTGGAAAAACTGAAGGCTAACGCCGAAAAACAGGGCGTCAAGAACCTCGAACTCCTGCCCGCGGGCGACGGAGGAATGGTCTGGAAGGAACATTACGAAAGGTTCGACCGGGTGTTATTGGACGCGCCCTGCAGTTCGGAAGGTCGGTTCCTCCTGGACACCCCATCCACCTTCGGTTATTGGAAAGAGGACACCAACCGTAAAATGGCGAAGGAACAGCGGCGGCTTTTCAAGTCCGCCTACCTTTCCCTGAAACCCGGCGGAACCATGGTCTATTCCACTTGTACTTTCGCACCCGAGGAGAACGAGGGGGTCCTTCAATGGGCTGTGGAGACCTATCCTGATACCTTGGAATTGGAGGACATATCCGTTACCCTTCCTTACCACAGCCGGGGATTGACTTCCTGGGGGGGCGTGAAATTCCATCCCTCGGTGGCCAAGTCGGTCCGGATCCTGCCCGGACCCGACATCGAGGGTTTTTTTGTGGCTCGTTTGCGCAAGACCAAAAGCCAGCCCAAGCCGGTGAATGAATTCGAAATGAATGAGAAAACCAAAGGAGATTGACCATGGGGACAAGACGCGAACTAAGGTTCAAGACATTGGCCGATGCCAGGGCCGAGCTGGACCGCCTGGAGAAGGGTCCGGTCGCCACGACCGGCAATTGGTCCTATTACCAGATCCTCACCCACCTGGAAAAGGGTTCCAAATCCAGCATGACCGCATTCCCGACCTTAAAGGGCTGGTGGCTGCGCCGGTTGATCGGACCCATCGGTTTAAAAAAAGTATTCAAACAAGGTTTCATCCCGCCGGGGGTTGGGGCAAAAAAAGGCGCGAAGGTCGAGCGGGTTGAGGGGGACGAGAAAACCGCTTTGGCGTCGTTGCGCAAGACCTTGGATGCCTTCGAGAAACATGAGGGACCCTGGGCCGAGCATCCCTTCTTCGGAAAGATGGACAAGCAGAAGTGGACCACCTTGACCACCCTGCATCTGGCCAATCATCTGGGCTGGGCTAAACCAAAAGAATAATTTTCTAACGAAAAACAGAACCCCAATTTATATCCGATTGACATACACACGTTCCCAATTATTAAATCTAACCTTAATGTGTACTTTGGAAATTTTTAATATTTCCAACAGCTCTTTTTAAACTATTCGAATTTTTTATCGCCGCATCTATATTCCAATGTTTGTTCGCAAAAAGAGCCATCACACTGTTGTAATCAGGTCCAACCGCCGCACCGTCTCTCGGAACAATTGAATCTCTTAATTTCATTTTTGGTGATCTTCTAGCAGTATCGATTATAAACTTTTTCGGATCACCAATAACCTCAACCTTTACAGGTATCACTCTTTCACCGACACCCATATATTTCGAGAATGATTTTCTATCTGCGATTAACCAAGCTTCAACTTCCTTAACCGCAATTCGAAAAATTAAATTTTTATTCTTTATAAAAGGAAACCAAGCTCTTATTAAGGCAGGTGCACATTTCCTATCATCTAAATCCGTTAAAATTAAGTGGGGAGTTAATTCAGATGCTCGATTAAAAACGGCCAAATTACTCTGAATAAAAGGAAAACCTTTTTTTCCAAAACAACCGCCGACTGTAATTCGTTGCCCATGTTGTCGTATTATTTTACGGAGTACTATCTCGCTCAAATAATCTTCGACGACAATATTCATTTTCAACATTTTTTACTCAAATAGATTTAATTGATCGATTTTCGAAGGAACAGTATATGGCAAAACAGCATCAGCAATATTCAAGCCACTAACCAAAAGGTTATTGATATCTTTATCGGAGGATGCTGTTGAAATAATCGTGCCATCATTTGTTGGACTTAACAATAAAACCGAATCACCGCCAATACCTTCCTCGGCTAATAAATCTGCACTATGAGTACTAATTATAACTTGCCGTTTTTTCACGCGTTGAAGTCGATATATTAATGCCGGGAGTTTCCGAACAATCCCGGAATTCAATGAAAGCTCTGGTTCTTCTAACAGCAATACAGAATCACCGTCCAGTAACGACCACAACAAACCAATAAGTCTTAATGTTCCATCCGAAAATTGATCTTCGCGCTGTTTTGCGCCTTTGGGACGCCAATGTTCGTAAATTGCTTCTAAATGAGGAATGCCACGTTCATCGCTGACTTGTTTAAATTCTTTTAGCTGAGGAACTGTTACTTTTAACGCTCTTTCAATTTTTTTCAACCGCGAATTCCGTACATTTTTTGATGTTTTGGATACTTTTTCTAAAAAATTCATCCCGAATGGATCGCCAGGAACACCTGGTCCCGAAAAAAAATTCGAATATCGCAATAATTGGGGAACTATGTGTAAATAAGAAAAGGAAGAAAAAAACTTAGAGATTTCTCTGAATTCAGAATTTGCATTTATTTGTTCAAGATGTGTCTGCATAAGACGTTCAAAATCTTTTTCATCTCCAACGTCTGGTCTGGTCACAATTTGTTTTTCTCTTTGCCAAACTTTTTCGTATTTCAAATGTAGTCGTCGGGAACCCGCAAGTTCTTGCTTTATCCCTAAAGCATATCTCCAAATTGGTTTTTTACTTACTCCATCTGATAAATGAACTTCAATCTCTATATCAGGATCTTGCCGTGCTGCCAAGCAACGAACTTTAGAAACTCCGCCTCGTTCTTTAATTGCTTTTTGTAAACCACCACCATCTTTTGCTAAATCTGATAAAAATCGGAAAACATCTAAAAAATTTGATTTACCAGAAGCATTAGGTCCAACAATAAACATCCTTTCACCTAATTCAACATCAACATTTCTAAAATTTTTCCAGTTTTTTAAGATGACTCGCGAAACTATCAAAAAAATCTCCCTAAAAATTTATTATTAACAATATACATCAAAAAAATCCTTTTAAAAAAAACCTTTTTATCACTTCAAAACTGCCGATATTCAAATCATAAAATTACGATTTAGATACCTCTTTGAAACATCTGCCAAAGCTCCCTGCGCCCGAAGATGCCTTTGGGCCTGAGCAGCATCATGAGGATCAACAGGAGCGAGTAGATCACCATGCGCAGGTCCACGCCCGTCCATTGCTGAAGGGGCCGCAAAGCCTCCGGCAGGAAGGTCAGGATGAAGGCCGCCAGGATGGACCCGGACACAGACCCCATCCCTCCCAGCACCACCATGATGACGATCTCCACCGATTTCATGAAATCGAACGAGCTGGGGTTGATGAAGGAAAGGTAATGGGCGAATAACCCGCCGGCCACACCCGCCGCCGCCGAGGACACCACAAAGGCCTGCACCTTGTAATGGGTCGTGTTGACCCCCATGGCCTCCGCCGCGATCTCATTCTCCCGGATAGCCAAAAGTGCCCGGCCGTGGGTGGAAAGGATGAATCGGTGGGTCGCCAAAACACAGGCCGCCAGGACAAAGGCCACCAGAAAGGCTGTGGTGGTATTGGGGATACCGATGAAACCCCTCGCTCCCCCGACCGCCTGGATGTTCAGGATGACCACCCGGATGATCTCCCCAAAACCCAGGGTCACGATGGCCAGATAATCTCCCTTCAGGCGCAAGGACGGCAATCCCACCAAATAGCCCACCAAACCGCTGGCGAAAGCGGCCGCCAACAGGGAGATGATCAGAGCGGCCTGATCGCCCAGGAAAGTCCCATGCATGGGCCCCATAAGGAAAACATCCACTGAGGCGGAAGTATAGGCCCCGACCGCCATGAACCCCGCGTGGCCCAGGGAAAATTGGCCTGAGAGTCCGTTCACCAGGTTCAGGGAAACGGCTAGGATGGCGTTGATGAGGGCGAAAATGAAAAGCTCCGTGAAGTAGGGTGGAAGAAGAATGGCGGCCAATTGCGCCAAACCCGCCACTCCCAGTAGGATCAATGAACCGTTCAGGTTCGACTTCATGCTGTTTCCCCCTAATTTTTCAATACCACAAAAACATAAACAAAAAATTACCACAGAGGCACAGAGAAGCGGCTAAATCTGATTTAATAAATTTTAAGCTGTGCCTCTGTGGTGAAATCTTTCTTTGTTGTCACCTATTCAAACAACCCGGTTATAACCGCCCAAAATGGTCGAATTGAGAACGGACGGTTTAAAGAACTTGTCCCGGACCTGTTTGTAGTCGGGGTCGGCGAAGAAAGCGTCATGGGCTTCCTTATCCTTGAAGGACAGGAAGAAAACCCGGTTGATCGGAGCGGGGGTCTCGGACTTCAGGACTTCGCAGACCTTGAAGTCATACCGGAAAGTCCCGCCGTGCTTGACCAGGATCGGCGTCATGGCCTCCCGGTACTGCTGGTACAAGGCCTCATTGCCGATCTCCAACCCGACGCATCTTTCGAATGACATGGTATTTCCTCTGTTAGACTTTTTCCGGCTGGTATTTGCCGAAGATGCCGGCCGGTTTGAACACCAAAATGAGGATGAGGATGGCGAAAGCCAGGGCGTCCCGGTATGTGGAGCCCCCGTAACCCGCCACCATGGATTCAGCGATGCCCATCACGAACCCTCCCACGACCGCGCCCCGGATGCTCCCGATGCCTCCCAGGACCGCCGCCACGAACGCCTTGATGCCGATCATGACCCCCATCAAGGGGTCCACCCGGGGATAGGAAATACCCACCAGGATGCCCGCCGCGGCCGCCAGGGCCGAACCGATGACGAAGGTGATGGAAACGATTCGCCCGGTCGGGATGCCCACCAGCGAGGCGATCTCGTGGGAGTGGGAGACGGCCCTCATGGCCCGGCCCAGCTTGGTCTTCAGCACGATCCATTCCAGGGCGATCATCAAGCATAGGGCTGTCACGAAAACGGTCACCTGCTGGTTGGTGACGGCCACCTGCCCCGATTGGAAAAGGACCTGCTGGGGCATGATCTCGGGGAAGACCCGGGGCGTGGCCCCGAAGACCACCTGACCCAGGTTTTCCAAAAGGAGGGAAACACCCACCGCTGTGATGAGCAGATTCAGCCGGGGAACGTGCATCAGGGGACGATAGGCAAGCCTTTCGATCAGGTAGCCCAGGAGCCCGGCGACCGCCATGGCGGCGAACATCACGACGAGAAAATGGCCGAAGGTGGGGTTCTGCCCGGCACCAATGGCCGTGGCCGTGAACAACCCGGCGTAGGCGCCCACCATGACGATGTCCCCATGGGCGAAATTGATGAGCTTCAGGATGCCGTACACCATGGTATAGCCCAGGGCGATGAGGGCGTAGATGGATCCCAGCGCCGCGCCATTGAGCAATAGTTGAAAGAAGCCTTCCATGTTTTTCCTTCTGGGTGGAACGTCGTGTTGAAATTTTACAGTCGAACCAATCTACACTAAATAGAAAAACAATGGATTTTCAACGGGTCGGCCCTTGACAACGTCCGTTCTAGATCGAATAGTGGAAGAAAGACCTGCCGGAGGTATTTTTTTGGCGTCCAAACGAACCGTACTGATCGTCAATCTGGTCCTGAGCCTGTTCTTCCTGATGAACGCCACGGCCATCACGACCGGCCTGACCCTCTATCCCAGCCTTTGGCGCTATGTCTTGCTCGCCGCCGTCCTGGGCAACCTGCTTTGGCTTCTCGTGCCGCTCATCTTCAAGCGTCATTCCTCCTCCTTCTTCCGGGTGAGCCGGGCGATCTTGGCGCCCTTCTGGGTGCTTTGGAACTTCTTCATCTTCCTCTATACCATCCTGATCCTGTCGCTTGGCGCCCTTTGGCTGGTCACCTTCAAGTGGGGAGGAACCCCCTTCCCTCTCTTCGTGCGTTATCCCTCGGACGTCTTCTTTGGGATCATCACCTTCATTTGTTTGGTGGGCCTCATCCAATGCCTGTTCTTCGTGAAGCTGGAACGGGTTCCTGTCCGTATCCCCAACCTCCCCGTTGAGTTCGTGGGTTTCAAGATCGCCATGGTGTCCGACCTGCACGTGGGCCACTTCACCCGATTGTCCCGCCTGCGCCAATTCAGCCGGGTGGCGCGGGAAGCCCAGCCCGACCTTTTCTTCGTTTGCGGGGACATCACCGACGACGACCCCCATTACCTGCGCAAGTTCCTCCTGGGGCTGGACCCTCTGGACCCGTCCCTGCCTCTTGTGGGCGTGTTGGGCAACCACGATGTCTACGCCGACCCGGAAAAGACCCTGAGGATGCTGAAACATTCCCATGTGAGGATGCTGGTGAACGAGGGGTTCGAGATCAAGCGGGGCAAGGCTTCCCTTTGGATCGCTGGCGTGGGCGACCAAGGGGCCCGGCGGTTCGGCAAGTGGGGTTCGGTGGCTCCTGATTTCGACAAGGCCCTGGCGGGCAAACCCCAGAACGCCGTGACCATCCTGATGGCCCACCAACCCCAGGGTTTCCTGGAGTCGGCCAAGCGGGACGTGGAGTTGACCTTGAGCGGCCATACTCACGGCGGTCAGTTCGGCTTCAAGTCCCTCAAATGGTCCTTGGCCAAACTTTTCTTGAGATTCCACATGGGTCTTTTTCAACAAGGGAAAAGCCAGCTCTATGTAACGCCCGGCACGGGCTATTGGGGCTTGCCGGTGAGGTTCGGCCTCTCGCCCGAGGTGACCTTGATCGAGCTTCGTCCCTCGGCTTAAGGATCAGGGATTCACGGTCGTGACGTAGGAAGCCTTGCCGTCCTGGATCTTCAAGACCACCGCCGCCTTCACCGCGTTGCGGTCCAAGTTCAGGCTAATTCGGCCCGTCACGCCGGGATAATCCTTGGTACTCGCGATAGCGTCCCGGATGTCGGCGGAAGACAGGCTCTTGGCCTGTTTCAAGGCCGCCACCAGCACTCCCGTCGCGTCATAGGCCAGCGTAGCCAAGGCGTCCGGCACGTGCTTATAGCGGTCCTGATACTTCTTGATGAAGGCCTGCACCTTGGGGTCCACCGAGTCGGTCGTGAAATGGTCCGATCGGTAGCACCCGTCCAGCGCCTTCCCGCCGATCTCATAGAGCTTGGGGGAATCCCACCCGTCGCCGCCCATCAAGGGCACCTTGATCCCTAATTCCCTGGCCTGCTTGGCCATCAGCCCCACCTCGGTGTAATAGCCCGGCACGAAGATGACGTCCGGGGTCTTTTCCCGGATGGTGGTCAATTGGGATTTGAAGTCGATGTCCCCCTGCACGTAGCTCTGGTCGGTCACGATGGTCCCGCCCTTTTCCTGGAACCGTTTGATGAAGTAATCGGCCAGGCCCATGCTGTAATCGCTCTTCTGGTCGCGGAACACCGCCGCCGTCTTGGCTTTCAGGTTGGTGAGCGCGAAGTCGGCCATGACCTGGCCCTGGAAGGGATCGATGAAGCAGACCCGGAAGATGTAATCCCCCACCTGGGTGACCTTGGGGTTGGTGGAAGAGGGGGAGATCATGGGGATCTGCCGGGATTGGCAGATGGGCGCCGCCGCCAAAGAAAGGGAGCTGGCCACCTCGCCGATGACCACCTGGACCTGGTCCTGGGTGATGAGCTTGGTCACTCCGACCGCCGCGACCTCGGGCTTGCCCTGGTCATCCACGCTGGTCACGACCAGTTTCTTGCCGTTCACCCCTCCCGCCGCGTTGGCCTCATCCAGCGCCAGACGCATGCCCTCGTCGTTGGAGATGCCGAAAGTGGCCTGGGAGCCGGTCAGGGAAGCGAATTCCCCGATGCGGATCTCATTCGGATTGATCTTGGGACCGCAGGAAAGACTGAGGATGGCGATGGCGGAAAGGACGAAAAGGGTTCGGCGCATGGAGGACTCCTTCGAGATATTTAAGTCGGCGCTAGGATAGGTAAGAACAGGAAGAGCGTCAAGACGAGGAATGGTCGGCGGAACCGTCAAAAAACTAGAACTTTTTCCTGTAAAGCCTCAGGGCGTTCAGGACCACCGCGATGGAGGAGAAGGACATGGACAGGGCGGCTACCGAGGGCGGGACCTGGGCCAGGACCGCCAAGGGAATGGCCAGCAGGTTATAGCCGAAGGCCCAATAGAGGTTCTGGCGGATGACCTGGAAGGTTCCGCGCGAGATGCGCAGGGCCTCGATGACCTTGCTCAGGTCCCCTTGCATCAGCACCATGTCGCCCGCTTCCTTGGTCACGTCCGCTCCGCCGCCCATGGCGATACCCAGGTTGGCGGTCGACAAAGCCGCCGCGTCGTTGAAACCATCCCCCACCATGACGACCTTCTTGCCGTGCATCTGCAGCGCCTTGATGTAATCCACCTTCTCCAAGGGGTTCATGCTGGCTTTCACGATATCCACGCCGACCCGATGACCCAGCCTCTGGGCCACCACTTCCCCGTCGCCCGTGAGCAAATGCACCTGGATGCCCATCTTCTTCAGGTCCAGGATGACATCCTTGGAATTGGCCCGGGGCGGGTCTTCCATCACCAGGATGGCCGCGATCTTTCCCTCCAGGGCCATGAGCGAGACGGTCTGGCCCCCCTGACGGTAGGCTTCCACGTTGGCCCTGACCTGGGCGGAGGACACGATCGATTCCATCGACTCGATGAAGGCCTTGGTGCCGATGGCCACCTCATGGCCCTCCACCATGCCGGTCAGTCCCGCGCCAGGAACTTCCACGACCCTTTCCGCTTTAGGGATGATGAGGTCCAACACCATGGCTTCCCTCAGGACCGCCGAGGCCAGGGGATGGTTGGTCCTTAATTCCAGCGAGGCCGCGTAGCGCAGGATCTTTTCCTCGTCCAATCCGTCCATCACCAAGATATCCACCAGCCGGGGGCGGCCCTCGGTCAGGGTGCCTGTTTTATCGAAAACGATCGTGTCGATCTTGCTGGAACTCTCCAACACCCCCGCCCTGCGGATGAGGATGCTGCGTTTGGCCGCCACGCCGATCCCCACCATCAGGGCGATGGGAGTGGCCAATCCCAGGGCGCAGGGACAGGCGATGACCAAGACCGCGATGGCGTGGGAAAGCCCGACGTTGAAAGCCTTGCCCCCGATATCCATCCAACCCAGGACGGTCAGAACGGCGACCACTAGCACGAAAGGCACGAAGAGGGCCGCGGCGGTGTCGGCGTTGCGCTGGATGGGGGCCTTGGAACCTTGGGCTTCCTCGACCAAGCGGATGACGCCCGCCAGGGCCGTTCCCTCGCCCACGGCCAGGGCGGCAATGGTGAAACTGTTGTGCTGGTTGACGGTCCCGGCGAATACCTTGTGGCCCACTTTCTTTTCCACCGGCATGGACTCCCCGGTCATGAGGGACTCGTCCACCTTCCCCTTGCCCTCGATCACTTCCCCATCCACCGGGATGGTCTCCCCCGGGTTCACGCATAGGATGTCGCCAGGCGCCACCATCTCCACCGGCATATCCTCCAGGCTGTTGGCCTTGACCACGTGGGCCATTCGGGGTTTCAGGTCCATCATCATTTCCATGGCCCGGTTGGCTCGGCGCTTGGTCAATATCTCCAGGTAACGTCCCAGGCTGACGAAGAAAATGATCAGGCTGGCCGCGTCGAAATAAAGGGGGACTTGGACACCAAAAAGGGCAGGCACGGACGCGAAGAAAGCCGTGGAGGAACCCAGGGAGATGAGCGTATCCATCGTCACCTCGCCCCGTCTCAAGCCTTTCAAGGCCGCCTGGTGGAAAGGCCAACCCACCACCGCGTAGACCGGGAGGGACAGGAGGAACTGAGGCCAGAGGGCAAGGTGGAATTTCATGAAAGGCATCAGCAGATGTTGCAGAAGGAGGGGCGCCGCCAACAGCCCGCCCAAGACCAGCCGCCAGCGAAGGCGCATGGCCTCTTCCCGGTACATCTCGACGGCCCGCCGATCGGAGGTGTAAGGCGTCAGACCGTACCCCGCCTTTTCGATCACGCCCTGGAGCGCGGGTATTTCGGGTTGGACCGAATCCATTTGAATGTAGGCTTTTTGGGAAGCGAAATTGACCGCCGCTTTTTTGACCCCGGGGATTTGCCTGAGTTTTCGTTCGATGCGGGTGGCGCAAGAAGCGCAGGTCATGCCGCTGACCGTCATGATGACTGAACGGTCGGTGTTTTCCGGCTTGATCTCAGGGCGAGGCAGGGTGGCTTCCATGGAGCCTTTCATTATATAGGGTCCGGAGACGTTGACCCCAAAAGATGGTTCAAAAAAAGACTACGGTTTAATCTTCACCACAGAGACACGGAGACACAGATAAATTTCTGAAAAACTTTGAAAAATTTAAGAAATAAAACCGTGCCTCTGTGCCTCCGTGGTGGGTGATGTTTTGGAAAGCCTTTTAAAGACTGGCTTTAAAACCTTCCTGTTCCACCGCCTGGATGGCCGCCTTCGGGTCCAGGGTGTCCTCGTGGGTCACCACCGCCTTCTTCTCTTCCAGGCTAACCTCAGCCTGGACCACGCCCTTGACCGAAGTCAGGGCTTCCCGGACCGTCTTCAGGCAATGCTGGCAGGTCATCCCATCGATCTTGATCGTTGTTTGGGTCATGGCGGAGTCCTCTTTGGCTAGGTCTTTACTTGCTTTGATTATGTTGTTTCTAAGATTTTTATTTCAAGCTTTCTATATATAAGGCCGAAAGGCGAATAAAACGAATTTTACCGCATGTATTAAAACGGGAAACTAAGGGGTTTATTTCAATATTCAAGTTTTTCGTTATTTTCCACGGCATTGTTTAGGGTTGAATTGGGTCCCAGTACCGAACCATAATGGGCACTCGTTTTTTAGCGGTCACCACAACCCGGATCATTCAGACTCCAGCGAATCCAACGAACTCACTAACCATTACGGAGGAAATCATGTCGGCAAATACCCCACGGTTGAACTTGGTACAAAAGATCATCAACGCCCACCTGGTCACGGGTAAACCCGTCGCCGGGGAAGAGATCGGCATCCGGATCGATCAGACCCTCACTCAGGATGCCACCGGGACCATGGCTTACCTGCAATTCGAGGCCATGGGCATCCCCAAGGTCCAAACCAAGCTTTCCGTCTCCTATGTGGACCATAACATGCTCCAGACCGGCTTCGAGAACGCCGACGACCACCGCTACCTGCAGACCATCGCCTCCAAATACGGCATTTTCTTCTCCCGGCCTGGCAACGGCATCTGCCACCAGGTCCACCTGGAACGCTTCGGCGTCCCGGGCCAAACCCTTTTAGGCTCCGATTCCCATACCCCCACCTGCGGGGGCCTGGGCCAGTTGGCCATAGGCGCCGGCGGGTTGGACGTGGCCGTCGCCATGGGCGGAGGGCCTTTCTTCATGACCATGCCCAAGGTATTGCGGGTGGAACTGAAAGGTAAACTCCAGCCCTGGGTGACCGCCAAGGACATCATCCTGGAAGTCCTGAGGCGCCTGACCGTCAAGGGCGGGGTTGGCAAGATCCTGGAATATACGGGCCCCGGCGTGAAGAGCCTTTCCCTGACCGAGCGGGCCACCATCACCAATATGGGGGCTGAACTGGGAGCCACTACCTCGGTCTTCCCCTCCGACGAGAATACCCGGGAATACATGCAGGCCCAGGGAAGGGCCAAGTCCTGGACCCCCCTGGCCGCCGATACGGGCGCTACTTATGATGAGGAACTCATCATCGACCTGAACAAGCTGGAGCCCCTCATCGCCCAGCCCCATGGGCCGGACAACGTCATCGAGGCCGGCAAGTTGAAGGACGTGGCCGTTGCCCAGGTTTGCGTGGGGTCCTGCACCAACAGCTCCTACCGGGACCTGATGATGGTCGCCAAGATATTGAAGGGCAAGCACGTGCATCCCGGGGTCTCCATGACCGTCACCCCCGGCTCCAAGCAGGTATTTGAGATGATCGCCCAGAACGGGGCCCTGGCCGATATCATCGCCGCCGGCGCCCGCATCCTGGAATCGGCCTGCGGACCCTGCATCGGCATGGGTCAGGCTCCGCCCTCGGGCGCGGTCTCGATCCGAAGCTTCAACCGTAATTTCGAGGGCCGGTCCGGGACCCGCGACGCCAAGGTCTACCTGGCCTCCCCGGAGCTTTGCGCGGCCTGCGCGCTGGAAGGCAAGATCATCGATCCCCGCAAATTGGGCAAACTGCCCAAGGTCTCTATCCCTGAGAAGTTCATGCTGGATGACGAGGGGATCATCGCCCCCTCCAAGGACCCCAAGAAGGTCGAGGTCCTCCGCGGCCCGAACATCAAACCCTTGCCGGTCAACGCGCCCCTGGGCGACAAGATGGCGGGGCCGGTCCTTTTGAAGGTTCAGGACAACATCACCACCGACCACATCATGCCGGCGGGGTCCAAGGTATTGCCCTTAAGGTCCAATATCCCGGCCATTTCCGAGTATGTGTTCAACGCCATCGATCCAACCTTCCCCAAACGCGCCAAGGAGGCCGGCGGCGGCTTCGTGGTGGGCGGGGAAAATTATGGTCAAGGTTCCTCTCGGGAGCACGCGGCCCTGGCGCCCATGTACTTGGGCCTGAAGGCGGTCCTGGTGAAGAGCTTCGCCCGCATCCACCGGGCCAACCTGATCAACTTCGGCATCCTTCCCCTGACCTTCGTCACCCCGGCCGAGTATGACACCGTCAACCAGGGCGACCAGTTCGAGATCCCGGACCTGAAGCAGGTCATCAAGGTGGACCATCCCTTCCCGGTGAAGGACCTGACCACCGAGAAGTCCATCCAGGTGGTGCACAACCTGACCGACCGCCAGAAGGACATCATCCTGGCGGGAGGCTTATTGAATTACACCAAGCAGAAGAACGCCGAGGCGGCCGCCGCCGTGAAACCCGCCAAGGCCCCGAAGGCCGCGGCGAAAGCCAAGAAGAAATAAGCGCTCCCGGGAGGGCCGAGGATGTCTTTGGAAACATTGCCGTCTGGCACGCCTTTCGATCCGGCGGCCCATCCCAGGATGAACATCGACATTTCCGCCAGGAAGCCTGGTGACCTGGTCCTTTATACTGGACCGCACCTTTGTGTCTCTTGTGCCCAGGCTAACCGTATTACCAATCCCTATCTGAAGGCTGGGGATAGGGCTCCCGAGTGCCCCCATTGCGGCGCCCAGGCCCGGTGGGAACCCTGATCTTTCCCTTCAATGGACGGTTTCTAACCTCCTAAATCGTTGCTTATTGGTCTGATTTTATAAATAATGGAACATTGTTTCGTTCATTCTCACTAGTTCAGGGGTTGAATTGGCGCAAGATTTTACAATTACCTTCCGGGGGGTTCGGGGAAGCTTTCCTGTTCCAGGCCCGACAACGCTCAAGATCGGCGGAAATTCCTCCTGCGTCCAGGTGAATGTCCTGGACCATACGATCTTCCTGGACGCGGGCACCGGCCTGATCGGCGCGGGCCATCAGTTGACCCGTAACTTCTTCGCCAACCGCGAAAAGCTCAAGCGTCTTTACGCGACCATCCTCATCTCCCACACCCATCACGACCACATCATGGGTCTTCCCTTCTTTTCGCCTCTTTATCTTGGCGACGCGCACATCTCCATTTTCGGCCCTTCCGTCTACGGCCCGGTGGAATCCAAGACCGACTTGCAGTACGTCCTGGAAATGATGATGGATCAGATGTTCTATCCCATCGACTTGAAGGAGACCAACTCGGTCAAGAACATCCAAACGCTGAAACCCTTCGACCAGATCCTGCTTGCCGAGGGTGAGGCCGAACCTGAACTGGTGAATATCCAATCCGAGGTCAAGACCACTTTCAAGGACAAAGTCATCGTCAGCCAGTACCGGGCCTACAACCACCCGAAGAACGGCACCCTGGTCTATAAGCTCCAATACGCGGGGAAATCCATCGTATACGCCACCGACATCGAGGGTTACGTCGAGGGGGACCGCCGTCTTATCCAATTCTCCCGGGGCGCGGACCTGCTTATCCATGACGCCCAGTACACCCAGGAACAATATACAGGCCCAGTCCCCACCCAGGGATTCGGACACTCCACTCCCGAGATGGCCTGTATGGTGGCAAAGGAAGCGGGGGTCAAACATCTGGTCCTCTACCATCACGATCCCGGTCATGATGACGCTTTCATCGCGGTCAAGGAAGAGAACGCCAAGAAGCTATTCACCAATACCATCGTGGCATACGAAGGATTAACCATCCCAGTTTGATAAAAGAAATCCTTTTGTCCCCGTTGTTAGGGGGCGAAGGTCTCACCATCCCAGATTATTTCCAGACAAAGCTCCGTCTTCAGTTGTGATCACTCATTTAAATCTTTGGGTGGTTCAGTTGGTTTTGTATTTTTCGATCTTGGCTTCTAGGTCGGCCAGCTCATCCTCGGTAGGCTCCACGCTCATTTCCAGCATGTCCGACATCTGGCTGAAGATATCGAACAGGACCGACCAGAGTTCCTCCCGCGAGAGGTTCTCCTGACAGATGAAATAACGCAGGAACAACTGGAACCGGATGCTGTTCTCGAACAGGTTGAGGCACTGCACGCCCAACAGGTCCGTCGAGACCAGCGAGAAGGTCTTCAGGACCACCTCGACCTCATCGAAGATGGTCTTGAGCATGTCGCGGATGTCGATGCCCTGGATGGCGTCGTAATAGACCGTGTCGAAATCCTCGCGGACCAATCCCGGGCGGGACAGTTCGTCGAACCGGCGGAAGACGTCCTGGAATTTCCGTCCGCTGTCCTGGACCGACTCCACCAAACCCACCAGCTCCGCCACCTGGGGCAGGAAGTTCTTCTTGTTCAGCTCGCGGTTGGTCGCCAGCTCGTTGATGAATTGGATGTAATGGTAGGTGCTGTTGGAGCAAAGCTCGAAAGCCTCGCCCAGGTCGTGGATCATCCCCTCGGGAGCCTTGCCTTGCTTCAGTTGCTTTTCGATGCGCTGCCGGAAATTCTCCTCCGGCTTCCAGCCTTTGACGCTCTCGAGAAATTGTTCGGGTGTGATCTGTTCCATGACGGGGTTATTTCACCATTAAGCCGGGGCTTTTTCCATTAAGAAACCAACGAAAACCAATTAACCACCAAGGTCACCAAGACCACCAAGAAAGACAAAGAGGGCCTTTTTCAAATACTTTAGAGAATCATTGGTTTTAATTTATTCTTGGTGAACTTGGTGCTCTTGGTGGTAAAAATTATCTTTGCCTTTGTCTGATGGTTTTTATACGGTCCCGGAGCTTCTCCAGGAATTGGTAAGGCGGACGTCCCTGCCCCAACTGGATGCCGGGCTTGTGGTCCCCGTGGAAGTCGCTTCCCCCCGTGGTCAGCAACCCGAACTCCTCGGCCAGGGCCGCATAGGTCCTTTGGTTCTCCGGGTTATGGTCCGGATGGACCACTTCCAAGCCGTCCATCCCCAGGGAGGCCAATTCCTTGACCATCTGGCGCAGGTCCTCGCCCTTCAGTTTCATCTGCACCGGGTGGGCGACGACCGCCGCTCCCCCCGACCCATGGATCATCTCGACGCATTCCTCGACCGACCAGGCCGCCTTGGACACATAGGCCGGCGCGCCCTTGGTCAGGTATTTATGGAAAGCTTCCTCATAGGAGGCCACGTACCCCTTGGCGTGCAGGGCCCGGGCGATATGGGGCCGGCCGATCTGGCCTTTGGCCTGGCTGATCTGCTGGACCTCCAGCAGGGTCAGGTCCATGCCCAACTCTTTGAGCTTCTCCAGGATGCGGGGATTGCGTTCCGCCCTGGCCTTTTGGAACTTGTTCAGTTTATCCCTCATGGGGCCGTCCTGGTCGAAACCGTAACCCAGGATGTGAAGGGTGCCTGGCTGGAATTGGGCCGAAAGCTCGACCCCGGCGATGACTTCCAGACCGAGCTTGTCCATTTCCTCGACCAACTGGGGGATGCCGTCGATGGTGTCATGGTCGGTCAAGGCGACCGCGTCCACAGCCTGGGCCTTGGCCAGGTTGGCCAACTCGACCGGGTTCAGTGTCCCGTCCGAATGGTTGGTATGCATGTGCAGGTCCGCGACGGTTTTCATGGTTTCCCCTAAAAGATTTTTCAAAACAATCCAAATATTTGAGCCACAGATTCATGGGATACATGAGATGAAAAAAAAGAATAAAAAATCCGTTTTTTTCTTTGGGTTTATCCCATCCATCCCATGTATCTGTGGCGAAATTTCCTTTTGGCATTGCCTAAAGATTTGTGGCGGTATTATTCGGGAAAGGACCGCTCGAAAGCTATCCCTGGGCCTTCAAAAATCGGATATTTCCCCATCCCAAAAGGCCCAGAAGGATGAAAAACACCCATGACAGGATCGATATCCACTTCCCCGCTTCCAGACCCCGGGGGCTGTATTCCAGGATGAAATGGTGGTTTCCCGCGGTAAGGGGGATCCCCCTTTGGAAACCATTGGCAGGCAGGACCTCATAAGAGGTTTGGGCGGTGGGGACAAGGGGCGAGACTTTCCAACCCTTGCTGTAGTTATCGCTTATCACCAACAGGGCCGGTTGGGTCGTTTGGGCGGTGACCTCGATCCGGTCGGTCGATAGGTCCTTCAACTCGACCTGGCCAGGCGTCCCCAGATCGTTCGACTTGAATCCCGGATCGGTCTCCAGGTAAGCGGTCTTTTTAAAATCAAAGGCCGGGTCCTTGAGGCGGTCATTGATCATCTCGGGCGGGCATATCTCCCAATGGCCCACCAACAGCGCCCTGGGCATGGGATCGAACGGCATTTTCTCCGCTTCCATCAGGTCCCCCTTCTCTCGAAAGACCACTTTCAACCGGGTCAAGGCCAGGGCGTTCGGGTAGGTCCAAAAGAGGGGTTTATCCAAGACGTGGGAAAAAACTTCTTTGCCCTGGGTAAAGGCGACGAAGCTGGCGTATCGCAGGGGGATCATGGGGTCGTTACCCCAGATATCCCCGCCGGTCGTGCCCAGGGTGATGTTGGAGGCGTCCAGCAATACCCGGTAATCGCCCGGGTCCTGATCATAGACCTTCTGGATCTGGGCGACCTTTCCCTTCAGGTCCTGATAACTGAATGAGATAAGGTTCCCGCCAGCGAAGCACAGCAATTCGACCAATGCCAGCGCCAGGAACCCGTATTTGGCGTTGGGAAATTTTTCACTCGCTCGGCAGAGGATAAAAAGGACTGCCAGTACTAACGCGCAAAGCAGGAAACCCCAGGCCATCTCGCCCGAGTGTCCGCCGAACTTTCCCAAGCCCTTGCCATGGCCCCAATTCACCAATATCCAAACCAAGCCTGAGAGAGCACCAAAAACCAGTGAGCCGATCAAAGTTCCTTTCGCCAAACCCTTCAGGCTGGTCCCCTTCATGACCTCGTCCATCCCCATGGCGGCCAGGGCGACCAGGCAAAGGGTGATGAGGATGTTAAGCTTCCCCACTCCCCGGAAGTTGGCGAACATGGGCAGATGGTCCAAAAGGAAACCGAATAGGGGCGTGCGTTTCCCCACGGCGACGAGGGTGATCAAGATGGCCATCCCCCCGAATATTTTCTTTTCAGGATGGGGGGAAACCTTCAGGGCAAAGAGCGCCAGCACGAAAGCCGTCACGCTCACGAACATGGCGCCTTCCCAATACATGCCGCCGCCCCAATAGCCGCCCTCCTGCCAATGGCCGAAGAAATTCGGCATCAACAGACACCATAACCTCTCGGGGGTCATGTCCGCCGTGTCCAGGATGTCCATCGAGAGGCGTTTACCCCTCACGCTTTCCCACGCCGCGTCCCAACCGGCCAACAACTGGATAGCGGTCAACAAACCCGCCCCCAGATACATCGCTCCCCAGCCCACGAAACAGGAAATCTTTTTTTCCGTCCTGGGCCATCCCAGCAAAAGGTACAAACCCAGGAACAGGGTCATGTAGTAGACATACTGCACATGTCCCGCCAGGATCATCATAGCGATGGCGAAAGCTCCCAGCCAAATCCAGCGGATCTTCCGATGGTCCCGCCATTTTTCCACCGCCGCCAGGACCAGGGGTATCCAAGCCATGGAAGAAAGGTTGGGCAAGTGTCCGGGAATGAGATGGAGGAAATAAGCCGCGCCGAACATGACCATGAAGGAGCCCATCAGGGCGGAGGCTTCGTGATTGCCCCTTCTTCTCAGCCAATAGTGGGTGAACCATCCAGCCAGAAACACGTGAAGGGCGATACTTAGATTCAAAGCGAAGGCCAGGGGCAGGACCATGAAAAGCCAGTTGGGCGGATAAAGAAGGGCAGATTGGAAACCGCCGAAGAAGGGCGCCCCGCAGAAGAGATGGGGGTTCCAGAGGGCCAGGTGGCCTTTTTTCAGTTCCTCAAAACCGAACTGCCTCCACCAGACGAACTGGTCCGAAAGGTCCAGCCCCATATCGGACAGAATTCGGTCAGTATGGGGATTTAGATAAGGAAAGAAGAGGCCGGCGGTGATCAGGAGCAGGAAAAAGACGGGAGCGGAACCCTTGAAATAAAGGTCCCAGGAGAACAACGAAGGTCGGTCTTTATTCGTCACTTTTGGACAGGTATCCCAGTTCTTCGAGCTTCGCGATGACCTTATCGACGCATTCGTCGATCGATTCCTTGTTCGTATAGCAGACCACTTCGGGCTTCAAAGGAGGCTCATAAGGGTCGCTGACACCGGTGAAATTCTTGATCTCGCCCGCCACGGCCTTCTGGTAGAGGCCCTTGATATCCCTCTGGGCGCAAACTTCCACGGGACACTCGGTATAGACCTCGACGAACCGGCGGATCTTCCGGCGGTTATAGTCCCGCATCTCGCGGTAAGGGGAAATGACAGAAGCGATGGCCCCCACCCCGTGACGGGTCAGGAGCTGGCAGACGAACCCCACCCTTTTGACGTTCTCGTCCCGGTCTTCCCGGGAGAAGGTGAGACCTTTGGAAAGGTTGGTCCTGACGACGTCCCCGTCCAGCAGTTCGTGGGGAATGCCCATGTGTTCCAGGCGCATGGAGACCCTCTCGGAGATGGTCGATTTACCCGACCCTGAGAGGCCCGTGAACCAGAGCGTGAAACCCTTGTATTTTCCCTCACCCGCCATTGGCTAACCTTTTGAATGGGATAACATCAAATTAGTTTGGCACTTAGTATAAATCAAGATTGAGAGGATACCCGTAAAATATGCCGCTCAGGCCTCGTAGACAGCCAAAAGGGCTTTGGGTAGACTAACCAAGCTAATCCATCAATGAATCAGGGGGAGATTTATGTCAAGTCAACGTCCGAAGATCACGGTAGTCGGGGCCGGTAACGTCGGGGCGTCCTGCGCGGCCTGGATGGCCGAAAGGGACCTGGGGGATATCGTCCTTCTGGACATTCCCGCCACCAAGGACATGCCCAAAGGCAAGGCCCTGGACCTTCAGCAAGTGGGCCCCATCTCGGGCTACAACACCCACCTGACCGGCACCACCGATTACGCCGATACCGCCCATTCGGATGTCTGCGTCATTACCGCCGGCGTTCCCCGCAAGCCCGGCATGAGCCGTGAAGACCTGGTCGCCATCAACCAGGGCATCGTGGCGGAAGTTTCCAAGAAATTGGTCTCTCTGTCACCCGACACTATCCTCATCGTTGTCACCAACCCGCTGGATACCATGTGCTATGTGGCCTATAAGGCCGCGGGCTTGCCTAAGCACCGGGTCATGGGCCAAGCCGGCATGTTGGACTCGGCCCGCATGAGGACTTTCTTAGCCATGGCCGCGGAAGTGGCGGTCGAGAACGTGACAGCCGGTGTCATCGGCGGCCACGGGGATGAGATGGTCCCGTTGGTTCGTTATTCCACCATCGCTGGCGTTCCTGTTTCCAACATCTTGAAAGCCGACCAGATCACTGCCATCGTCGAGCGCACCCGCAAGGGCGGAGGCGAATTGGTGAATTTGTTGGGTATCTCCGCCTGGTACGCGCCCGGCGCCGCCGCCGGTTCCATGGTGGAAGCCATCTTGAAGGATAAGAAACTGGTCGTTCCCTGCTCCGCTTACCTGGAAGGCGAATACGGCTTGAAAAACATGTATTTCGGGGTCTATTGCAAGCTGGGCCGCAAGGGATTGGAGCAGATCATCGAGGTTCCGTTGAACGATGAGGAAAAGGCGATGGTGAATAAATCAGCGTCCCTCATCCAGGACACGATGAAAGCCTTAAAATAAAAAGCAAGACTGTTTCATAGCCACAGATGCATGGGATGCACGCAGATTGTTAAAGGAAAGATCTTTAAATATTTGTGTATTTGAAATCCAATGAATCCCATGAATCTGTGGCCAATTGTTGTTTTTGGCTGAAAGGTTTCTATGGCCTCTGGTATGAAAAACGAATCCAAGTCCATTCACCTCCCCACCCGCGGGGGAAGCCAGATCATCGATGTGACCGGCGAAGTCCAATCCTTCCTTTCCTCCATCAAGGCCCGTCAGGGCATCGTCAACGTTTCGGTCGTGGGTTCCACCGCCGGTATCACCACCATGGAATACGAGCCGGGTTTGGTGAAAGACATCCCCCAGATGTTGGATAAGCTGGCCCCCGAAGGCCGGTATCACCACGACGATACCTGGAATGACGGCAACGGCCATTCCCACCTGAGGTCTTCCCTCATCGGCACCAGCCAAACCTTTCCCGTCCTGGAGGGCCAAGCCGCCCTTGGCACTTGGCAACAGATCGTGCTTATCGATTTTGATAACAGAGCCCGTAAAAGGCAGGTCGTCATTCAATATTTGGGCGAATGACCCTCCCCGGGGCAAGCCCCGGGGTATCTAAACGTCATAAATCGAAAAGCTTTAGCTGTTTCACTCCGTCGCGCTGCCCCTGTTTTGCCACATA